>Ga0209475_10000820_pt1 | contig 48748 bp, 68 predicted proteins | sample tdDd471_FD_187128 | JGI IMG/M metagenome (GOLD analysis project Ga0209475, IMG submission 187128) | Marine sediment microbial communities from the Atlantic coast under amendment with organic carbon and nitrate - tdDd47.1 (SPAdes)... | ecosystem: Environmental > Aquatic > Marine > Coastal >... | reverse complement strand
TAGGTCGTCAACTACATTCCCTTTGAAACGGAGGTCTACAGAGTTAGAGGAACCGACGTACAGCAAGACGCTGATTTCGTATCCATCGAAAGGTTCTTGTGAGATTTGTCCAAACGGGGTACCCCGTGTGTCGTAACCAACCAAAGTTGTATTGAGAGGGTTTTCTACTGCTGTTAGATCGAACTGAGAAGGACCAGTCCCATGTACGTAAATGGTGTCAGAGCTAGTGTCGCAACTGATTAGGTTTGTTCCGTTAAACGTAAGGCCGCTAGGGTTTCCGGACGGACTAGAAAAGCTGTCTAGGATGGTTGAGCTTACCCCATCGTGGATATAGATGATTTCTGCTGAATTATCACAGCTAATCAAGTTAGTTCCGTCAAACGTCAGGCCTAGTGAGGAGCCCCCTCCAGGGCTGGCGAAGCTGCTGGAGATAGTGGAGCTTATGCCACTGTGTACATAAATGGTGTCAGAGGACGCATCACAGCTAATCAGGTTGGTTCCATCGAATGCCAGTCCAGTGGGAAACGTTCCGGGCGTGGCGAAGTTGCTCAAGGTGGTCGAACTTACCCCGCTATGCACGTAAATTCTAGCGGCCACTCCATCACAGCTAATCAGGTTGGTTCCATCAAATGTTAAGCCGTAGGGGAAAGCTCCTGGGGAGGCGAAATTGCTTGATACTGTGGAGCTTACGCCGTCGTGGATATAGATCCTGTCGGTGTTAAAATCACAACTTATCAGGTTATTTCCATCAAACGCCAGCCCGATTGGACTTGGCCCGGGAGTGGAAAAACTACTTAAAATGGTTGTCGCCGGTGGGTAGTAGACACCACTAGGAGGGGCATCACCCCCTGTGAATTGGTACTGCATATCACCAAGGGCACCAGAGTATCCCTCAGAACGTAGAAAAGCGAATTGCATATCATTGAGGGAGCCAGTGTAACCAGCGTCCCTCAAAGCTTTGAACTCACCGTCAACCGTTAGGCTTGGGTAAAGTCTCACAGAAGATCCTCCTCAGAAATTTCACCCTCGGCAATAGCCTTCAGGGCAGCTTCTTCGTCACCAAAGAGACGAACCAACATCTTCTTTGTCTGACTTTCTAGTTTACCCCAGATCTGCTCAGAGGCTTTGTCAGGGGTCTTTTCTTGTTTAGTACCCTCGGTACGTTTAACCTGTGTTACAGCCTCTGGTGAAGCTCCACGGGCCTCTACGGCAGTACCACCAGTAGACGCTACCTTTACCTCAGGTTTTTCGACTTGACCAAGACTTTCTGGTCGACTCGGAGGTGCTGAAGCGTAGATAGGAGCAGCAGACGGAGGAAGTTGTTTACCTCGGATGATATCTGCCTCACGCTGACGACGTCGGGAGTTTACCCCATCGTTGTCGTTCTTCAGTGTCTCCACAGCACGAGCGATTTCCTCAATGTCACCTGACTTAACGGCAGGTACAATCCTATCAGGAAGACTGCCGTAGTTGTAGGCGATAGACGTAAGAGCGTTTGTCACGTTACCCGGTAGGTTTGTCCACACATCGGAGCCTACTTGACGTTTGGCTTTAGTGGCGAACTCTTCAGCCCTACGGGCAAGATCCCTTTCAGCGTCTTCACGTGTGACCACAGAGGTCTCATTAATACTTTTTACAGTACCGTCAGCCAGAGTGATTGTATCAGAACCAAAGCCTGCACGGAAAGCATTCACATCCCAGTAAGCGCCTTCACGAAAGCCTTCAAACTCAGCGATAAGACCTGTTGCTGTGTCCGGACCCATGAAGTCAGAACCCTGTCCACCCCCGAGTTGTCCTACACCCTCTCCACCTTGAAGTTCTTCTTCAGTGGCAGGAAGACGAGATTTGAAGGTATTCAGTTGGTCAATCGCTTTGATACGATCAGTCACGTCAGAGTTTTGAAGTTCACCAAAGATACGGCTAGTCAAGTAACTAGGTTCGTTGGTGATGTACTTCATAATATCCCCGTTGTACTTGTTGTCAATGACAGACAGAGCCTCTGCCTTTACAGAAGGCGGTACACGGTCAGAGGCCAAGAAGGCATCCCGATTGAAGATAAGTGAATTGGAAGCGGCACTGTACTCTACAATGTTGCTCTCTGTCCGTACATTGATACCAGCCCGGAGAGCAGTGATGTTCGTGTCGATAGTGTCCAGAGCTTTACCCCGCATAGCGTCATACGGGAAGGTAGAACCACTGTTACGAAGACCATCCATCGTTTGGAAGAAGTTCTGGTTGAAATACTTCCGGTAGCCTTCAGCAGTTGCCCAAGCTTCGTTTTCAGCAGCCATAGACTTCAGAGAAGCAAGACCTTGGCGAGTAAGACCGATCCACTGAGAAGTTGCAGTTTGGTCGTTCAGAACATTGGTGATACCACCAGCAGCCGAAGCGAGGTCAGACGCCTCACGGAACTTAATACTCGGATCAGTGCCGGAGACAGACTCCATTTCAGCTGTAGTGAAAGCACCGGGGTTTTCGTCCCCGATAACATCACCGTTACCATTGCCTTTCTCAAGAGCAGCAGCATTGTCTTCTACAACAACCTTAGAAGCAGCAGAGAAAATGTTCTGGAGTGTACCTTCTTGGATAGCACCACGCTCAAGGAAAGCAGACGGATCTTTCATCATAACTTGGATAGCTACGTTCTTGTCTGCCATCGAGACATCTTCAAGACCAGCCACAGCGTCCATAAACTCACGCACCAGATCAGAAGCAATCTCGTCGTTAGAGGTCAGTTCGTTTGCCAGTTGGAGTTGTTTCTCCACAGCAGCCAGAGAGTCTTCAACAGGTTTCCATTCACCAGAAGCTACACCAGCAGGACGAGAGTTGATGATCTCTGCTCTCAGGTTCCCAAAGTCCAACATGGCTTGTTGCACAGAGTTGTTGTCTACTCGACCATTCTGAGTGCCGGAGAGAGACAAGATACCCATGTTACCTTGACGCCATTGTTCGATCTTAGCCACACGAGAAGACTGACCTTGGTTAGCAATCCAGTTTGTCTTAGTCTGTTGGATGATATCTTCTGTAGCAGCCGCCATCTGAAGGTTAGACGCAGCAATGTTAATCCGCTCTTCTTCGGATGCCTCTGGATGAGAAGCAAAAGTACCTAGAAAAGACTTCTGGAACTCAGGGCTTTGGATCATATCTTGGAAAGCAGCTTCTTCTTGAGTAAAGCCAACATCCTCAGATGGACGACCCGTGTAGGTGGTAATCAGAGACTGAGTATCCCCAGAGTTAAGATCACCACCTTGCATCGAGTATTTCAGAAGTGTTTCACGCTCTAGACGTGTTGCCTGAGACCCCTTACCCTGTTCCCGAAGGGCCTGTGCTTTCTCAAGACCTTCAACAAGACCACCTTTAAGGGCAACCTCCTGTTGGTCTTTGTAAGAAGGGCCTTTCTTTTTGGAAGTCCCTGAGGCAAAAGCACTCAGGGTGTTTCCAATGCCAGACAGAATATTGGGTTCTTGAACTGGCTGTTCAAAGCCAATCCCTTGGTTAAGGGTAGGGGCTAGTGTCATTGTGTTTTTTCTCCTAGGAGTTGTTCAACAACGAGTGCAGTGTTATTCCTGTCTCGTTCAATTAGGTTTTGAATGATGTAGTATACCTCTTGGTAGCTTACATCTTTAGCAAGACCCTGACGGATCTTTTGTTGTTGAGCCATTGAGAAACCAGACAAAGCGACCTTAGTGTGGATCTCTTGGAACATCTTAGTTCCTTTATCAGGATCTTCTCTCCAAAGCTGCATCGCCAACTGGTAGTCTTTTCTCATCTGTTTGGTGAAAGCACGAAGCTTCTTGTCTGAGTTGAACTGACCAGACTTCTGAGAGTAGAACTCGGATACTTCGAGAGGAGAGAACCCCATGAAACTGATGAGAGCATCAGAAGGTTTCATCTCAACAGGAAGGATGGTTCCAGTCTTAGAGCGATACATTCCGTTAGTCAGGATGCCGATACCTTTCGCAATGTTGTCCAAACCAGAAGGCTGACGCAACAAAGCTAGGCTGTCCTCTGTGAGAGACACAGTATGTCCATTCCACAGCTCGTTACCAACCTCTAAGAACTGTCCAAGTACACCAGTAGTAATGTCCCCGGAAGGACCACCGATTACTTGAATAAAGCTCTTCTCTCCACCAACAATGTTACTCCAAAGGTCAGTGAAGGCAGTGATTGGGGCAAGACGGGTAGCCAAGGCAGTCTCAACAGGAGTGATCTCCGAGATAAGGTAATCAAGGAAACCGTACTTAAGTCCGATGAACAACTCAGGATCTTCTAGACCAAGTTTCTCCGAGGCCCACTCAGCAGCAGAGCCAAGACCCATTCCAGTCATACCGTAGAACGGAAGAAGTGCAGCAGCCATACGGGCACGTTCAGCAGGGGTAAACCCACGACCCAAGACCATTGTCTCCATCGCACGGAAACTGTAGGACAACCACTGGGTTGGAACTTTCATCACACCTTCTTGGAACATAGGACGAGCCGAAGCAGTCATGTTGAAAGTAAGGTTCTGTTCACGTGTGGTAATCCACCTACGTCCTTCGTCAGACAGAGCAGAAGACTTAGGATACTTCGCTTTGTACTCAAAGAACGCTGTAGTCATCCCAGTAAGACGAGACAGACGCTCACCTTGACGGAAGGGCTGAAGACCAAAGTCCAAAAGGGCTTGACCACCGTTAGTCGCTTTCTGAAGTACATTAGAGACAGAGGAAGGAAGGTAAGAGTTCTCTTGCCAACCTGAGATACCATAAGAAGGACCAGTGCCCAACTCAATAGCATCTCCATCCACAATGTCTCGACCAGAGGAACGAATGTACTCCACCAGTTCGGCAGCAGTTTCTTCTGTCTCCCCGATCACTTTAGCCAGACGGTTAACAGCCAGCTTCTGTGTAGCAGGGTTTGTAGCGTTGAGGGCCAACCGAAGTGGAATAGCAGACACAGCGGCACGGGCACCCTGTTTAGGTGAGATAGCTATAATGGTAGTCGCATGGAAGGACTGCATTACGAACTGAGACACGTTGAAGAAACCAAAAGCAGACTGAAAACCCAGTTTCAAAAGATTGTCACTAGGGTCTAGACTGTGTGGTTGAATACGGCCTTTAGTAGCATCAGAAACAAACTCAGCTACTTCTTGACCAAAGGCTTCAAACCGTTGTTGGACAGGACCACTCATCTTAAGTCTACGTCGGATAACAGCACGTTGGTGACGCATACGACGAGCAACAGAGTCAGAACCTGTGATCTCAGCATGTTGAACTTGGTTCAGGTAGTCGTCCTTTGCAAACGAGTCTGAAAGTTTAACACCAGATCCTTTGCGAGCAGCACGTTTAACCCAAGACGCAGAGGCTTTGTAGGTGTAAGCCCTGTGTGTGTAGTGAGTAGCTGCGTTGGCAAATTCACCAAGGATAGCACTTACTGGGTCTACGTTGTAGCTCTCTCCACCACCAAAGTCCATCAGAGTGTCGTTGTAACGATGAAGCTGTACTCGGACATAGTTGTCCCACTTCTCACCTTTGTGGAAGCTGTCAGCTGTCTCGTCTACAATTTCACCATCACGTTGTTTGTGACTGATCTTCTTTGTCAAGTCCCAACCACGATCTTTTACTAGAGTAGCAAACTCATCGAAGGTTGTGATCGAGGGGTTCCAGTCGTTGTTGGCACGTACAACATCATCAAGCTCCTCAGAGGACTTAATCTTGTTGATATCTCCACCAAGTTCACGTACTTTTGCACGAAGCTTGTTCAACTGATCTACAGCGATACGGGCTTGTTTCTCAGTGAAGGTTGTCATGACAGCACGAGGGCGATCACCATCAAAGGTAACAAAGTAGTTGGCTTTAGGGTTTACCCGTCGACCACCAGCATTGAAACCCATTACATCAGCATGGTCCAGAACCTTCACAGACTTAGGATTAGAGACGTACTCTACACCGTCACGACGAGGTTGATCCAGACGCCAAACAGGAACATCAATGTTAGAATAGCGGTCGTTGACACCAGTTGTCACATTGTAGACCCAAGTATCTTCAGGAACTTCTTTTGCCTTGCGAGCAATAGTCCGTCCATCGTCCACTTCGATAGCCCAGTAGTCGTTCTTAACATAGCGAGCAAGACTCTCGTTAGCCCTCATGAGCCAACCAGCATCTTCAAACTGAGTCAAAGCGTCGTAAGCCTCCATATCCTTCTCGGTAGGAGCAAGACCTTTAGGGTGAAACTCTTTGAACTTTTGTTTGAACTCCTCACGGGTGTAACCCATCTTAGTGGCAGCGTCCTGTCCGTCCCTCAGTTCTTTGAAGACACGAACAATAGCAACCTTAGAGTCACGAGGTGTAGTCTTGAGGGCTTTCTCATAGGTACGAGCAGCCTCTTTAATCGCTGTCTGACCACTCTCAGCCATGTTAGCAAGAGCGGTAAGGTACTCATCGTCAAGAGCAGCATTAGAGCCAAAGACACGAGCAAAGTTTTCTCGGATAGCTCCGTACTCGATTGCATTTGTGTCAAACTCATCAGCAAGACCAGTGACGTCGATACGTTTGTCTACTCGAACAACAAAACCTTTGGAAGCATCATCAGGGTCAACAGGTGCAGCGTAAGCCTCAGGGACAGATTTGCTTGCAGCCTTTTCGGCGTCTCTCATACGTTTGTAGGGAGTACCGTTTTTGATATTGCCAAAGTCAGTACGAACAATAGAGTTCCCAGCGATATCTTGGATAACACTAAAGTTGTTGAAAGTGTTTGTCACTCGTTTCTTGTAGTCGTCTACAATCTTACGGCCAGCAGACAGAGTTTCCTCAGGAGTTGCTACACGACCGAACACACCCTTCTTGTCTAGTTCACGAATTTTAGCCCAAAGGGTATTCGTTTCTGCGATCTCAAGGACTTTAGCAGACTGAGGACGTACAACAGCAGTGCCCTCGTCAAAAGCCTCAGGACCGGCCTTAGTGAGGATATGGGGGTCTAGTCCCTCAGATGCCTCAATGGCCTTCTCAGCGACCTCTGCGGCGATCTCCTGGCCTTCTAGAGCAGCTACTCGACCGATAACCGAGTCTGCCTTACCGAGGGAACGTACAGAGCGTACAAGAGGCTTTGCGATACCGATGGCTTCGAATGCAGCAAGACCAGCAATCACATTCCCAAAGGGATCATAACCAGCGTTTACTGCTTCTTCAAAACCATCTTGCAGAGCGTAGATGTTGTCCGAGAGGAAAAAACCTTCGTCAGACAACTCGTCGATGTAGTTAGAGATGAACTCTTTGTACTGTTTAGGGTTCATCGTCAGAGCAGCTTGGAGCAGTTCTTCGCCTTTACGTTCACGACGCTTAGTGAGATCTTCCACCATACCAATGGGGATCTGACGGAGCATATAGCGATCAACCCAGTCACCTACACGACCAACAAAACCAGTGTCACTCTCTACTTCAGAGATACGGTCACGGAAGAGTTGTTCAGCGATAAGAGTGTTTGTGACGTAGCGAAGATCAGTAGGAGTATAGTTAGCGTCCTTTTCAAGACGACCAACCTCAATGAAGTAGTCTTCCAACTCCTGACGAACCTCAGCTTTCTCTGGGGCCATCGCTACGGCAGCAGACAGGGTTTCAAGGTTCACGTTACCTTGTGCCAGAGCCTCTCGGACATAGTTCTCCTGAGTACTCTGAATAGGCGGTTGAGATTGAAGAACAGCGCTTTTGTCTCCAACGCGAGAAGCCTCACGGGTTTGTGTCGGGGCTACTCCTTCTCCTGCGGCCAAAGATACCGCACGATCTCCAACAGCTGAACTGTTTACATTTTCAGTTTGTTCTTGGTCCATGAAGTTCACGGGACCAGTGGGCATCTTGTTTACAGGAAAGTTTGTCATTTAGAAATTACCTTGAGGACCAGCAGAGGCTCCATAAAGACCAGAGCCTAGGTTATAGGCTTGTGATACTGAAGTAGGTTTTTGAGTTGCGTTCTTAAGCCAGTTGAAGTTACCACCTTGTTGGACACCGTAACTGATTGCCATGTTACCCAGACCAGCGACACCTTGAGCCATGTTTGCTCGACTGGAGTATCGACTGATGTCACCAGACAGACTAGACATTTGAGTGGAGAACCCTAGGGCCTCCCCTGTTTGGGATCCAATAGAAGCTTGGCCTCCAAAGGCAGCTGAACTATTAGTGGCTCCTGAGGCAGCAGCAGAGGCAACAGCTTGGGCACGAGCGATCTGTGCTTGCCGGATAGCCTGACGACGAGAACGACGAGTGGCTACCTCTTGTTGACGTCGTTGAGACGCAGCAGCTTTCTTTTGGTTTTTGTAGGATACGTAAGTACCACCGATAGAGGCAGCAGCACCTACAGCTAGAGCAATAGACGAGAATGCAGCCATTAGATTTCCTTTACATAAGTTTTCTCTGTGAGGGTGTATCCTCTTCGAGAGTAGAAGTCTTCGAGACTATTAAGAGAGTCGATGTCGACCATAGTGATGAATTTACATCCTTGCTTCTTTGCCCACTTTTCGTACTGGACCAGAAGTTTAATGCTGTCAGAATCACCACGGTGTTCTTTAGACACAAACCAAGCAAGCTCAGAAGACACAATGTCATCAGAAAACATAGGAGACACAAGGCCAGCTACAAGGAAACCAACGAGTTCTCCTTCTTTCTCGATGACCTTGACAAAGAACTGTTCATGGTCTACGATAGCGTTGAAGTTCTCAGAGACTTTCTTGATACTCATAGAGAACGGGTAAGAACTTTCTTTCAGGAATTCCTTACATAGGAGAAGGAACTCAAGTTTGTCGTCTTTTGTAGCTGACCTAATCATTAATACGTGTCTTTTCTAGCGTCCAGTGTTTCCCAGCCTAGGAGGTTAAATCCCTTTCCGGGGACACCTTCGAACCTAATCTTAACAACCCTTCCTCTCCCTCGAAGTTTAAGTCGAGTAGTTAGAACAGTTGTTGGTGTAGGGAAATCACTTAGATCGTTTACATTGACAAGAACAGGTGTCTTGTGTCGATAAGCTTGTTGTTGAGCCGAGGATGGGTTTTTCTTGAAGTCCCAGAAGGCTGAGACGTTAAGAGAGGACTCATCAATAGCAGAGTAAGTTCCGTTACCTTGGTCTGTGAAACCCATTTCAGTCTGCCTCATGAAGACAGTGATATAGGGGCTTGTCTTTCTTCGACCAAGATCTCCAATGAAGTTGTAAGCGGACTCTGCGTAAGCATCGTAAGGCTGATCTCCCCAGTCGTAATAAGTATCACGATCAAAAAGACCAAAGGTAATCTCGTTGTTCTCTGTACGGATAAGGAAGTAGATCTCAGAGGATCGAACAGTACCTGCCGTTCTTTCCACTACGACATTGTTTCCGTTTGTATCTTGGACAATGTCACCGTTGGAGTCAACTACGTTGAATGTCACAGAAGAACTACCAGAGCCGTTAAAGAACGATGTTCCACAGATGTAGGTATTACCGTTGTCAGCCACCTCCCAAGGGAAGAAAGCACCAAGGTCTACGTCAAGGAAAAGTAGTCGTCGGAACTTGTAGTCGACAGTCTCATTGTCTTCAGGGTACAGCCAAACCACTCGGTTGTTGAAAGCATCATAGGTGCCTGTGACAAATGTCTTAGCCTCAGAGTCAATGTTCTCCCAGAAGGACTGGATAGTGTCTCGACTAACGTTTACTTCTACAAGACCACCAGCATCTGTAACTTGGATAGTGTGGATACCTGTGTAACTCCACCAGAAGGGAACACTGTTCTGGCCCGCTACCAGAGAAGTACGATAAGCTAGACCAAAGTCTGTAATCTTGTATACAGAGAAGTCGTCAGCCTTAAAGAGGTTTCCGTCGATACCAGAGATACGCCACACACCATTGTCAGCGAAGACAAGCAAAGATGACCCAAAGGCGTGTAGTTTTCGGATACCATTCGCTTCTGGAAGGTTGATGTAGCCACCGTCAGTAGCAAGAACGTCAGAAGACTCCTCAGAAGTTGGATCGTTGGACTGGAGAAGTTCACCAAGTTGGTTGTTGTCTTCAAGAATTTGAGAGTAGTAAACTCGAGAGTCAAACCCAGCGTACCAAGCACGACCAGCATAAGCAGCAATCGTAGCAAACCGGTCTGTGATCAACTCGTTTGAGACACCAGTAACTCCACTGACTTCTTCTCGGTTACGATCCCAGAGGTCTAGAATGTAGTGTCCGTTGCCAATAAGGCTTGTACCGGAGTAAACTTTTTCCCAAGTGGCTACTTGGAAGTTACCGTTGGAGTCCTTTCCAGAGAACCAAGGGTGTGTCAGGGGAGGCCAAGCGGCTTTAGCGCTGATGTAGGAGTTAAGAACAGTATCACCAATGTCGTTTGGACCATCTGCCCAACCACAGTTCTTGGTGTCATACTTACGTCCCGGACCTACGAATTCTTCTCCATTCGACTTAGCGTAGAGTTCTCGTTGACCTTGCCATTCAAAGTCTCTGATACGGAACTCAATCTGCTCTACGTTGAAAGTACCATCGTTTGTGTTGTATTCCACCCGGATAGGGTTGATCTGAGGAGACACGATAACTAGGTCTCCATCAAAGGATGCAACGTCAATCTTAGAGGCGTCAGAACCAAGACCACCAACGACTGAGTAAGGGTTTAGGTTCAGTTGGTAAATGGTCTCGCTGGTAGAAGAGGTCTTAACACTTTGCTCAGACATAGGTGCGTTACCTTTACGGTAGAACCTGATCTTACCACCAGACTGGACCACAAGGAATTCTACCGAAGGATCTCCACCAACGTTAGTCCAAGTAGCTGTGTGGAAGAGAGAACCAAGTTGAAAAGGCCCGGAGGCTGGAGAAGAGCCTACCTCAGGGCTGAAACCTTTTCTTTTAGTCCTGTTGCCTGCTTTGAACAGATCACAGTTGAGTTCGTCAATAGAAGCTTCCTCAGGGAAGTTTAGTTCTGAGAATTCAGTCAGCAGTCCTTTATTGAACTGTGTCCGAACTGTTTGATTGAAGCTTACCATCCGTGCGTTCCTTTTTACGTTGAGCTACTCGTTTTGCTGTTTCCCTGTTTTTAGCAGCTTGTGTCCAACGTTTCTTCTCAATATGTTTCAGAACACAACGGAGAGCAAAGTCAGGGGTTGTGTAGACACCACTAAGTTCGGCAGGAACCTTACCACTAGACAGGGAGACTTGGTACTGTGAGAAACCATTCTCAGACTTGGAGATCAAGTAGGTCACTTCAGCTTTTGGGGATTTTACTTTGATCCACTCAAACCCGTAATCGTCTACACCCCGTTCAACATCTACCATAGTTTACTCTCTTGTTTCCTCGTTCTGATCTAAATTGATCGTTTTGCATATAGCTTTTTTGTCTACGAGACTGTTGGTCTACCTTAGGGTCTGTCTGCCCCTTCAGAAGGGACATAGCCGTGGACTTAGCTTCAGCGACAAGATAAGGAAATAAGGTAGAGTCAAGGTCAGGTGTGTAACCGTCTGCAAGAGTGAAAACAGGGTAGACTGTACCATAGGCACGTACTTTCGAGAATTGAAGGGTTGAATCAACAGAGGAGTCGTAGGAGTTCATAACGATCCACTTGTCGTCAAAAGAAGTGTAGAACGTCGGATTTGCATCGTTCTTAATTCTAAGTTTTGTACCACCGTTCTTATCGAAGACAGTGACAAAATCTTCTGTTACACGGTCTGTTCGGTTTAGGAAGTCCAAAGGTTCAATCCAACGAACTTCTCGGTAGAAGCCATCAGAGTCCTCGTACCAAACATCAGTGATTTCTTTTACATTGTCTGTGTACTCAAAATGAGTTGGAAAGTTGGAGTCGCTTGCAGGAGTTAGTTTCAGAAGCTCTTCATGCTCTGGAATCTCCCTTGTAGCGATCAGGTTGTAGAAGGTCGTCTGTACAATACGTGCAACTTGACGAGCCTCATTGGAGTCAGAGATCGAATTAACTTCCTCAGAGTCCATATCCGAGAGAATGTCTTGGACGATCTCCAGCAGTGTTTTCTTCATAGACATTAGATGTCACCCGGATGGTTGCGTACCAGTAGAAGGCCAGGGTTTGTAATAGTAACTGAACCAGAGTCAGTCTTTACAAAAAATTGACCACCGTTGGTGATGAAAGTGTTTAGTGTGAAAATAGGGAAACCTACAGTAATCGTGTAAGGTGTAGAGCGACCAGCACTCGCGTATCGGCTTGCAACAACGATAGTCGGAGAAGCACCTCCACCGATATCTAGTTGGATCGTAATCTCTGTGGGAGACCCAGTCTCAGCTGTAACTGGAAGATTTAGACGCATATCGTATGCATCCCCAACAGCCATCGGTGTGATTACATTAGAGGAAGAATCCCAAAGTTCACCAGAGCCTCTGATACCAATTGGGAGGTGTGTTGAGTCACTTCCAGAACCTGTCCCACTGATTGTCAGTTTACTGTAACTGTTCCCAAAGACCTGAGCTGTGTTGTCTACGTAGTAACCCCAACCTGTCGGCCAGTTAGTCCAAGCACCAGATCCAGTGCCATCAGACAGGTAGACTTGTTTTTCACTTGCAGTGTCAGCACCCTTAGGCTCATGGATCTCGGAGCCTTGTAGGACAGAATGAAGAATGTTTGCCATGAATATCTCCTAAGGGAAAGAAGGGGAGCCTCACCTCCAAGACTCCCCTCCGTTAAAGTTACCGTGGGATGTATTCCACGAACAGTTTGGCCTTACCACCAGTGTAGGCAGCAGTACCATAGTTTACTTTGACATACGCATCAGCAGAACCAACGGTTGCGGCACCAGCCACTTGAGCACCATCGTTCTTGACGACCTTGCCTCCAGCGTTTACTGCGGTGAGAGCAACAGCAGCATCGACACCATCAGCATCAATAGTCGTACCGTCTTTCTCATACGTACCGATTGTCATGGTTGCAGCACCACCGGATGTAAAGGCTTCTTCGACAATCAGGTAAGCACCAGTGATATAGGCACCTGCCGGAATAAATGCGTCGTTAGCCTCCGGGGTATCGGCAGTAGAAGGTACCTCAGTACCCTCCACGTCGACAATCAGAGTTTGTTTAATAGAACGAGTTGTACCACCGTTCTTTTTCACTTTGCCTTGTTCACCGTGCATAAGCACTTCAAGACCGTCAGCGTTTTTCCAAGACATAATATCTTCTCCTTATTCTTTCAATTACACGTCGGTCTTGGAAGGAACAACCACGAGGTTCTCGGGGCGATACTTCTTCACACCGTAACGTGCAGTGGTCATATACTCGTGACGCTGACGCTTCTTGTTGAACTCATAGTCAACTTCAGGCATCTGACGCCATGCACCAACAAACGGAGTAACCGAAGCATCCGCAGAGAAGAACAGGTTGGCCTTGCCGTTTTCAGACGAGAAGTCAACCGCAGAGTCAGCCGCAGTGTTCAGGGCGTTATCTGTGATGTCCTTAAGGTGGTTGGACGTGTAAACATCGAAACCGTAGATGTTCTTGACGAACTTCATACCAGTAGCGATACCGTCAGCGACAATACCTTCCCAACGCGGGTTGTCCGAAACGTTAGTCAGGTTAGTCAGAGTGTTCATAGTGTATTCAACGGAAGGGTCAACGATAGCGACCAGATTCCGATCCGGGACGTTAGCTTTTTTCAGAGCATAACGGGCACGAGCGAAGTCCTCGACTTGCATACGAGCGTCTGCACCACCAGCTGCCCAACGGTGTTCGATACCGTCGATAAGCTCATTAGAGTTTGCAGCGACACCAGCTTCCGGGGTTGCCAGAGTAGTGGTCTCAAAGTGTTCCATGATTGCACGTTCCTGCTCCGGGAGGAAGCGAGAAATCAGTTGTGCAGAGTAGAACGAGTCCTGCATGTTTTTCTTGGTGATGTAGGTACCGCTCGACAGGTATTCGGTGATCGAGAACTGGAACTCACCAGTGTCCATCGGACGGAACTGGATCTCAGTATCTTCCTCGTAGTCGTCAACCTGTGCTTGACCGATAGACGGGATAGTGAAGGTATCGCCATCCGGGAAGCCATCGAGCATACGGACGTAGCTTTGCGCCATCATTTCATCACGGAGGATTTCCTTAAGCTCCGTGGACCAAATCTCAGAACGAATCAGGTGTTCCGAGTTACCAGTAGTCATACCAGACATTTACTGTCTCCTTTAATTTTTGTAGAAAGCATCCCCAAGTCGCATACGATCTTGTAGCATTTGGGATTGCATTGAGTCATAGAGTTTGCGATTCTTGCGGCGAAGCTCGCTGTAGTAAGCGTGGTTACGTTCACCGCTATTACTGTTGAAACCGCTACCCGTGTTAATAGAAGACGAAATAGTTTTGTTTGTCTCCTTGGGTGCGGGATCACCGACAAGACGAAGAAATGCATCGGGGGATTCATTTGCAAGTTCTTGCATCTTCTCAATGGAGAGATTGAGTTCCTTTGCTCGGTCGTGGACAACTTTGTTTGCGTTATCCCCAAATTTCTCACGAAGGGCTTTCTCTACTTTCTCTTGTTTAGCACGAGTAGAAAGTTTCTCTTCCAACAGGCTCTCAATATCCTCAGGACGCAGACTGGTATGGTCGTTTTGTTCTGTGCTACTCGGAGTTTCGTTAGTTTCAAGCGGTTCAGGAGTAGCTGCTGGGGCCTGTGTAGCTTGAAGTTGTTCCAGTAGGGTCTTGGCGTAGTCATTCTCTTTGGCTTTCTCAGCGATAGCCTCGAGTTCTTTGATACGGTTCTGAGCGTGGAGATACCCTTTTGCAATTGCTTGCGGGTCTTGCCATTGCTCACCCTTTTCTTTTACCAGTTCACTAACCCAATCCTCTGTGGTGGGAGTTTCTTGGGAGTTATTGGCTTCTTGCTCTGTGGTGGGAGCGTCAAAAACACTGGACATGTTATTCCTTAATTGTTAAGAGTTTGATGATGTCGTCAACGGCTTGGTTATACTCGTTGATCGCAATTTGACTTGCCATCCAGTTAGGATTGGTGTAATCTCTATCGGCTGGCTTTTTCTTGTACTCCTTCTCGAGAAGCTTGATGATCTCATCAAAGGCATAATCCATGTCCTTGACTTGTTTCTTCCTAGCTTCTCGATTAGAGTGTCCTTTGAGCCAACGGGAGTCCATTACAGACCTTGCTCCGCTGCAACTTGGAGTTCCTCCATAGCGTCTGCTTCAGCGTCCTGAGCAGCCTTCTGAGTCTCCATTTGTTCCTCTACTGCAATGTTATCTCCAAAGAGGTCTTTTTCATTCAACTCTTCAGCCATGATACGGGCGATAACCTTACCAGAAATGTGTGCACCTACAGTTGGGTCGGCTTTCATCTGCTGCATTTGCAGAAGGTTTTGTAGACGCTGTGCTCTCTCTGCGAAGTGAGAAGCACCACGAGGAACAATCTTACCTTTAGCCGTAATGTCCTCACGAGTGATGGACTTGAACAGTTCAGCTCCAGTCGGATCATCGAGTACACGGATAAGGTCGGAAGCATCCATGTTACGTCGACCAGACTCAAGCATTGCGTTCAGAGCAGGCTCAAGGAATTCTCTTTCAAACTTCATAGCCTTGTGTTCAAAGATACGAGACGATGAGGTTTGGAGTTGCTGTACTTCGAAGGCTGTCTTTTCACCGGGTGTTCGAATACCCATTGCCTGTCGAGGCGCACCAGCAAGCTCTTCCATTTTGTTTTCTAGGACTTGGATCTGCATGTCTGCGTTGAGAGCAGTAGCATCAGGAGACATATACTCAACGTCCCCTTCTTCTCCTAGGATAATTCGTGTGCCCGGGGCGTAGTCAAAGTCTTCTACGTCACCACGGATCTTCATGATTGGGTAAGCGATCTGGTCGAAGACATCAGCCTTCAGGTTTTCCAGATGGTCAATACGGTATTGAAGACCGACAAGGTTGTCCAGTGGACCCATTGCCCAGAGGTTATCCGGACGGTTACGCCAGCCAGCATGGAAGATTGGTTCCTTTCCAAGCCAAGAGGCTACAGGTTCGTCAGACAAGATATAGGCACGGTCGATAATTTCTATTTTACGGTTTGACCTGAACTCTCCGGTTCGTACATCAAAGACATCACCATAGAACGTCAGGATCTCTACATAACCAGAACCGTAGTAATGTTGGATGTCCGAGAAACCATCTGCTACGAAGCCTTCGGACTTGTCCCAAGAGTCAGCCGCAGCTACCTCTCTTCGGTTATACTTTGTCTTCTCGATTACTTCCGAGTACCGATCATCGCGGGCTAGTTCCCCAAGAGTTGTAATAGATCGGATGATTTTCGGAGAGCTGCTAAAGCTTGATGCCGTAGGGTTGAAGACAATATCGTAAGGACTAATGCGCTTAATAGCAGGACCAATGTATCCGGGGATAACTTCATTGTCCACCTCGTTATAATTTTGCTCAAACTCTACTGTAGCAAAACAGTTTCCGAAAAGAACGAAGTCATCAATTAGTTTATCGGCCTCACGCTCAAACTTACTCTGTCTAATCTTATTTTCCATATAAGACTGAATAGTGTCTCGTTTGGCTTTGGTAGCAGCTTCCCGGTCATGTGCTTCCCATTTCATCCAGTTGGTGTTTGGGAAAAGAGCAGCAGAGTAATTAGCTTTTAGGTTATCATATACTTGTGTGAGTTTAGGTGTAGTCGTTGAGTTGAACCACGGTAGGTCTTGGTTAGAAGTAGTTCGAGTATCCGTAGCGTAGATGTAGTTACGAAGCTCTTTCTTCTCTTCTTTCCATTCAACTCGAAGTTTGTCCCATTCGATCCAGTTAAGAGAAATCTCTTTAGCCAGATCATCTGGATCAATCAGGTTTTCAAGATCTAGTGTTGTTCCAGCCATCAGAAGCTTCTACCTCCGAACCTTTCGTTGAATTTAATTACGTTTGAAGACGAAGAACCGATGTAGTTTTTAGTGGGCCTCACAGCACCTTCGATAGCAGTCGCTAGTGCGTCCTTAACGTCATCGTGTGGAGGGTTATTACTCACAAGCTCATCTTCGAGGATCTGAGTGTTACCCCCACGGTAATGGTAGACTTGGAAGTTATCGTAACGAGGTGTTAGGACAGCCTCCATACGCTCCTCTTTAGAACCTTCATGTCGGGTAGGTTTAACTTCTTCTACTCGGATCATAAGGCCGTGAGGGGCAAAGTAGTCTTGTTTAAGAGACTTAACGATTGACTGCTGGGCAGCTGTAGTCTCTGCTCTGAGTTTCTTAAATCCCCAACGATTGTGGAGGTTCAGAAGCTCTTGGAAGTAATCTCGGATACGGTCAGTTTGGAACCGCTGGATATCCAAGACGTAGATGTTGTTGTCTCCATCGACCCCGATAACCACGATAGCTGTGTAGTCTGCTTCTTTCCGTGTGGAGTAAGCAAAGTCGATAGAGGCTACTAGGTTTAGTTTCTCACCTTTGTAGTACCAGTGTCCTCTTTCTTGTTTGAGGAACTTCTTATCGTAGTACTGGAACTTGTCATAGTCAATAGGACGAGAATCAGGGTCAGTTGGGTCGTTGTAGTACTGGGCACGGAACTGTGTGCGGTCAACATACTTGGCTTTCTTACGAGCCAATTCCTTCATGTCAAAACCAAACCACTTACCGTCTTTACGTTGTTGCCTAGGCCAGAGGAATTGACCAGTGCCATCCCCTCGGTCTTCTACAACTTCTTCGAGGATCTCGTAGATGTTTACTTCTCCGTCAACCTGTCCTTCTTCGTTGAACGTAGGCTCAACCATTTCGAGCATCAGAGAGTAGAGATCCTTGGGGTGGTACCGAGTACCAACAACCCATTCTCTTGCTCCTGTGCCCTCAATAGAGGCGAGGAGGGAGTACTGAGTTTCAACCTTGTTACGACCCTCTTGGGTGTAAGCATTTTCGTAAACGACTACGTCATCCAAGACAGCAACATCGAAGTGAAGACCAGTAATCCCTGTGGTAAGACCAGCTGTCATAATTGAGGGGTCACGAATCTGTTCGATCTTACGAATGGGGTGATCTAGTTCAATCTCTGAAGCAGTCCACTTGGATCGTTTACCTTCTTCAGGATGGATGTGATCTGGCCAGAAGTGACGATGAGTATCTGACTCAAAGATCTGTTTGATGAAACCAAGTTGTTTCTGTGCAAGGTTAGAAGTAGCTGAGATGTAGAGGACACGGAGGGAAGGATCTTTAGTAAGCTCCCAAGCTACTCGGTAAGCTACCATAGCTGATTTACCGTGGTCTCGAGGGAAGAGTACTAGTTGGTGGTCCTTAGCGTCAGGACGTGTCCACCATCGGAGTAGTTCTTTGTGGCAGTTGCCAAGAACACGTTGAGGAGCTACTAGAGCGATAAAAGCCTCAAGGCTATTCTCAGCGACCTCCCTAATCTGGTCCTTGGTCTTTTGATCCATTAGTTAACTTTACCTTGGTTGAGGAAGTCTTCTAGGTTGTCAGGGACAAAGACAGAGGACTTAGCTTTCTCTGTAGTTTTCTGAACCTGAGCCTTAGTCTTAGGTGTTCGTTTGTCTTTGTAAGGTTCTTCGATAAGGAACTTAGCAGCACTGAAGGCTGACTTACCTCCTGTCTTAACCTCGTGGACAATAGCGTTAAAGGCCAGAGCTTTTCGCTTGACGTCTGCTTCTTCTCGCCACTCTTCGATGTAAGGCTTGAGGATCTTATTCTCTCGGGCTTTAAGCCAATAGCCTACGTCATCAAAGACAAGAGAAGCAAAGGTGGCCTCGGAGGGATCCTCTACTGTGAGGGAGACAAAAAGAGTTCGAAGGCTTTCGTATCCTTCTTTCTCGTCTCTCAAAGTGAAGATCGGTGTGTCGGTGGGCTTACAAAGTTCCTTGATAAGACAAAGAACCTTGAGACCATTGTTGGTTGTATAGATCTGATCTCTGTCTACAGGGAGTTTCATTGTACATTCCTTTGTTCGTATGCATTAATTATACCATGTTCGTTACACCTTTGTCAAGTGTTTTGTTGGGGTAAGACAAAGAAAAGTAAAGACAAGTGAAGAAAAGTATACCTAACGTGTATTTTTATGTTGACAAGACAAGAATAGTGTAGTACCCTATCTATACCTTAAGGTATATAACTAGATGGTATACTAGATGTTCTTCCCTAGAGTACCCTTAGGTTCTTAATGTTATTAAAAGTAATATAAAGATACTTAAGGTATAACCTAGAGGTTCTAACCTAGAGGTTCCCCTAGGGTTTAAACATCTAGTTATAACACCTAGTATACCATGTTACCTAGGTCTAGGTGAATACTAGATGGGGCAGACTAGGTGGAAATACCTCTGAGAGCCACAGAGAGCCTCTCTAGATGGGTGTAATGGTTTTTTAGGTACCGAGGTAGCCTAGAGGGTATTTAAGGCTCTCCTGCGTTAATTTCTAGATGGTAAATTTTGGTTAGAAAATCTTAGGGTGTCATTCAAGAACTAGAAGGTACCCCCCAGCCCCCCTCTCCCCCCCTGTTAATACTTGATGGTTTTACTAGGGTACCCCCTAATGGTTAACCAAATGGTTAAGTATCTAGATGAGAATCATTCTCAATAGGTAGTATAGTACCCCATGTAACACACATTCAATATCCTAGATGTGAAATAAACTATTGACAACACTAGATGTTTCATACTACGCGCATACGTGTTCTTATACACAGACACAAACAACACATACACTGAAACATAATGTAACATTTCGTGAACTCTTACCCCCTTGCTATCCTCATCCTCTTAGGCCATATTGGTTTCATCAACAGCGACAGACCCTAGGTGAGAGTAAGGCACAAGCCTCTTGATCCGAACCTAGAAGAAACCTGTTGACAGCTACGGTGCAAGGCCCTAGATTACAGGAACTAGCCGCAAGTTACCTTTAAGCGGGATATAAAAAGAGGGGTTGACACTAGGAAACACTTAGACTAGGTTCTAACACATAGCCCATAAGGGCCAGCCGATAGGCAAACAGGTAGCCTGCCCTACCTAGTCCTAACTCTTAGGATAACGGGGCGTACTTGTGAAGTGTATCGGTAGGTCTGGGAAGTGACTGCACATGTGGTTGCGTGTTCTTTGACATATCCGCTTGGCCTAGCCTTGTGGTCTTGCCCCTTGAGTGAATGGCTTGGGGTGACGGTTAGACTAATTTCCATTCCTTGACGGTGTGCCTATGGTATGCCCTAGGCTCTCTGTCTTGATACCAATAGGCGGCAACCTAGGTGACGTGTCCTGATATACAGGGAGTCTCACTTAGTCTTGTCCATGGCCGAATGGGTATCTTGTGGCAAATGCAAAACAAGGTTAGAAAAGTATGTAAAGCTTGGGTGCACCTGTCTTAACTGATGGGTGTGCCTTGTGGTTTACATAGGAAAGGAAAAACCATGACAATTCGTTTCACTGCGACTTCTGTTCTCTTCAATGGTGAGAAGAAAGCCAATGCGTCCAAGAAAGACGTGGCAACACTCATCAAGGCGTGGCTGAAGGCTGACGACTAAACCTTACGGGTACACACTGACCTAATCAAATGTGAGGACAACACGATGGGACTTCACAAGTTCACCGTTGAGGTACGGAACAGAAGTGGTGACGTCTGGGAAAAGGACTACTATCATCACAACGACAAGGAGGAAGAAGTCCGTAGGGTACACTTGGCGATGAACCTAGATGTGTTGTCTTGTCGTCTTGAGGAAAAGGTATACTGAAAAACATGAAAATCAAGGTCGAAAGGATCGACATCGCGGACTACAGTGCCCCAGATGTAGACGATGAAGTCTTTGTCTGGACTCTGTTCTTTGGTGATGAACAGGTTTTTGATGACGATGGGGACCATTTCTTTTATCTGGATGAAGTTTTCAGGGTCATCGTGGATCGTCTAAGTGAAGGAGAATATGAACTGGAAATTGAAACTATGTAACGCATGGAGGTGAACAGCTTGAGGGGATAGCCACACGGTTATCCCCTTTGTGGTGTTCATAAGGCCACGTAGCTCAACAGGATAGAGCAAGGAACTTCTATTTCTTTGGTTGTGGGTTCGAGTCCTACCGTGGTCGCCAAAATCTAAACGAAACCAAACATGTGTAAGGAGACACAAAATGGTAGATCAAGTGAAAAAGTTTTGTTCCAACGCCACTGGTGCGGAAACTGGTTTCTTCAAAGCCGTGGTGCAGGCTCTCGAAAGCTTCAATGCAGGTGACACAAACTCCCTTGGCAAGTTGCTGGTGGTGACTCATGGCAAGGTGTGCAAGCGTATCAAACGCAAGGAACCGGCTCGCATGGTGTACGCAACGCACCTCAAGCGTATCCTTGACCACTCTCTTCAGGGTGTGACGTATAAGTTCAACAAGGATGCAGACTTTGGTGTTGTGTTCGAGAGGAGCGACAACGGCGGCGTTGATACCGACCGTATCCAAGCCCTTCGCAACCTCGGTGAGCGCACCATCCGTGACAAAGGGTACAAGGAAGCATTCCCTGTCATCCGCAAGGATACTGGTGAAAAGACTCTGGAGCAGAAGCAGAAGCAGGCGAAGAGCTGGCTGATCAAGTTCGCAAAGGACAATGACATGTCTGTTGAAGCCGCGAAGGCTCTGGTTTCTGGTCTGACCACCGCTGACTCTGAACCTTCCTTCTGATGGGTACTCTACCTAGGACATTCCTTCTGTACGTGAAAGGTGGTCTTGTAGTGGGTCGTTTCACTTCCTACATTGAGATTGCCTACCACGAAGGTGCGACCGTTTCAAAAGATGGGTGGATACTCATGGGTGGTAAACGATATGGACCACAATACCTTATTGATAGGGAAGGTCGTAAAGCGAACCACTACAAGACAGACTACGATGTTCTTGCTGACTGGTCTAAATACCACATGAAGGTTCCCGGTACTATCTACCGGTGCCTATACCCGTGAGGAAAACACAATGGCTAAAGGTTTTGTTACCTTCCAAATGAAACTGCGTGGCGAAGAACCTCCAGTTCCCTTGGGACCTTTGTCCAGTCTCCCGGACAATAACGCAGGATCATACTGGGATCAACTCATGGAAACTCCTGTCAACAGTGTGTCACATGAACTCCTCAACAGGGGTTTCGTTTGGCACTCTTCACCACAAGGGGCTGCTTTCTGGCGTAAGTTCTACCGCGAGTTGCAGAACAGGAACGCAGGACGTGAACCTTCAGATGACCCTGATTTCCAGAAGGCATTGGAATACATCGAGGATTGGCAACGCCAATGGAGGGAGCGGTGAAGGGGTTCGCTAAGTTTCAACGCAAGCTAGAGGGCCGAGAGGTAGTAGAACCTAAAGATGACGAATACCCTCAACCCGGTTATACCTTCCGGCTCTGGCGAAGACTTATGGAAACTCGCGTTGACCATATCGACAGCGAGGCACTTCTCGACGGCTTCAGGTGGTCCTCAACCGATCAAGGCTATAGTTTTTGGGACGATATCCATGTCAAGTTGCGTATTGGAATAGCCTTGGGTCAACTCACTTGTGATGAGTCTGCTAAAGCGCGTGATATCATCCGCAGTTGGCAGAGACAGGACAATGGGTAGAGGTTTCGTCAGGTTTCAAAACAAACTCGACGGGAAAAAAGAGAAAGAGTACAAACATGATTACATTTCTTCGCAGGAAAAAACTCGGGGCTGGGTCGATCCGGGGAATGACTTCCTTTTTGAACCAAGATGGGAGAACTCCCCGGTCCACGTCAGCTATCTTGTCTTTGGGTCAGAAGGCGTCGTGTGTCCGGAGCGATCGTCTTCAAGATACCAGAGCGATGGCCGCTTTGGAGGATTCAACCCTTGTCGTGAGGTGGGGGTGTACATCCCCTACAGGGGTTCCTCTGAGCAAACAAGTGAATCCATCCCGGGCAATCTCCATCGTAGGAGACAAACTCGGGTGCCGCAAGATGTTCAGAGAGATGGACCCTACCTTGATCCCGACTACTATCATCAAAGGCGACAGCGACAACGAAACCTCTTGGATCAGTGGCGAGCAGCCGTTGGTGCTTCGTCCTCGGACACACGCTCAGGGTAGGAACTTGTTTGTTGTCAATGGGTTGGAAGACCTTCTTAATGTTGTCAACAACAACTCTCGTGTGTTCTCCGGTGGCTGGTATGCCTCTGAATTGATCAACAAAGTCGCTGAATACCGGGTGTACGTTGTGTCTGGTCGGGTTGCTACTGTTGCAAGGAAGACCCCTGACGACCCCAGTGCAGTGGCTTGGAATGTGGCCCAAGGTGGTCGCTTCGATGTGGTCAACTGGGGTGACTGGCCGATGGAGGTTTGCCGTGTGGCTGTTGAAGCCTTCAAACATGTGCCTGACCTCGACTTCTCTGGGGTGGATGTGATGGTGGACGAGAATGGTCGTGCGTATGTCATCGAAATGAACAGCGCTCCGTCTCTCCCTCTGTTGTCCGATGGGTCTGTCTCCTATCGTCAGAAGTGTATGGCCCACTGTTTCGCCTACATGGCTGACCACGGGAAAGAGCGTATGTCTCTCAGCCCTGACGCTACCGGCTGGCGGAAGTATATCCACCCAGCGGTTAAGGACCATTACGCAACCCAGAACAACGAAGGAGAAGGAATGTGAAAAACCTTGTAGAGTCTGCGGGGTGGAGGGTCAAAGCTGGTCAGACTGAAGCCTTTCAATCCACTTTCATCGAGAACTACTATGGTGTTCTTGAGATTTTCAAGAAAGACGGTAAGTTCTTCTATAGTTTGGAAGACTACGGCTCAACAGCAGAAGTTGAAATCTCGGAGGAACTTTACAACCTCCTGAAAGAACAGTTTAAAAAGGAAAACACCAATGCCTGAGCTCAAGACAATGAAGGAGTGGAACCCTCAGAAGGGGGATGTGTTCCGCTACCACCCAGACGTTTTTGATTTCCAAAGCTCTATCCATGTCTTTTATCGCTGGGAGAGGCAAGAGAATGGAAGATGGGTTAACTCAAAAGGAGTGGTGTGTGGTAACGGTAATTTCGGCAGGTGGGAACTCATCCGTCGTGCTGGAACTATCATCACACTCGACAAGGAATGGGCCTATCGTCACACTCCGACCCAGCCTGTCCGCATTCTGTGTGTGGATGGGAACGACAAGGGCAAGCCTGTTGTTTCGATGGGGCCAGAGGGAAACCTGAGTGCCCATGACAGCCACGGAGCGTTCCTCTCAGGGGGTGGAGAGTCTGGGTTTGACCTCGTACCTCTGCAAGAAAAGGTTGAGGACGTGTGGATCGTTATCCTCAACAACGGAATCCAACCGGGCATTACTTTCACATCAGAGAGTGCCGCCAATAAGTGGTGTGAAGAATGGGGACTGTCTCAACACGAACCTTATCGTGTCGTCCGTATGACTCAAGCTGAGGAGAAATCTGATGAATGATTTGTCTTGGTTTCTGTATCTGGCAGACGTGTTGCCCAACGCAGCCAGTTCTCTTGGTGGTCTTGGTTTCATCGTGTCTGTTCTCGGTGGTTTTGGCCTTCTGTTCTGGAAGTGTCTCTACGAATTCAACAAGAATGATTATGAGGAAATGGTTGATGTTCCCAAAGGGTTCTGTTGGGTGTGGTCGGTTTTCTTCTTCCTTCTCGTCATCACACACTTTGTTCCCTCAAAGGAAACGATCTACCTCATTGCTGGTAGTGAAGCAGGCGAAGCTGTTGTCACCAGTGAGACAGGTCAAGAGATCCTCAACGACATTCAACAGGTGATCAAACATCAACTCAAAGAACTGAAAGGAGAGTAAGATGTGTGGAGAAGAATTCTTTTTCTGTGTCAACATGGCTAACCTTGGTTGGCTCATCATGTCCTACTTCTTTGTTCTTATCGTTGGGTTCGGGGTAGGTTTATCCTGAGGAGGTAGATGCTTAAAGCATATATCACCCCGGGCAAACCCTAAGTTAATTTTAACCTTTAATCGAGAGGTTGTCAAGAGAAAAATGAGATACTTCCAAATGAGTCTTAGCCCTGAACAAAGGGAAGATTACAAGAATGAGATCAACAAGTGTGGTCTTGTCTTTACCTATGGCACACTCCGTAAAGGGTTCGGTAACTCCCGTATCCTTACCGGACATGGTGCCACTCACATGGGTTCCTTCGTGACTCAGGAGCCTTACCTGATGCGTAACGTAGGTTGCCCCTACGTCTACACAAAAGAGACAGTCTGTGAGGAGTTCCCACACGCCTACACGGTAGACGAGTTGTTCAACCCTGTCCGTGGTGACGTCTGGTCTATCCCCAATGAGGATTGCTTCTGGGAGCTGGACATTCTCGAAGGACACCCGGATCACTACACCCGGACTACTATCATTACTCTCGACAACGAGGGTAACGAACACGAGTGTTGGATTTACCTTCAACTCAACTCCTCCTCCCTTCGCTACACCAGACCTGTTGGTCTTAACGACAAAGAAGAGTTCGACTGGACTTCGACTCTGAATCTGAACAAGAAACCTTAGATAGAGAGACTACTGACATGCCACACGTAACTTTTGAAGCTGAAGACGCAATCTACACTTTTGAGGTACCGGGTAACGCTCGGAGCTACTTCTTTGTGGACCACACCGGGAAAGAAGTGACTTTCTACGTCCACGGTTTCTACGACCCACGGTTCACTATCGAACAGATGGGTTTCCAGACAAAAGCAGCGGTTCTCGACTGGTGGATGGCAAACCGTGACGCACTTTTCCCTCAACTCACTGTGTCTTCCCGTGATTGGATCCGCCGTTGGTTTGAACGTGACGATATCAGCACAGTCGACCGGGATTGGCTTTCGTCCTACATCGTCCTCAGTGACCATCCTTTCCAGCTTCATCGAAACACTTCTCGCTCCTCGGGTGATGGTGTACCTATCCTCCTTGTGGACGACGAACAAGAGGATGCCATTAAACCTGCTTTCCTCTTGAGTTTCGGTTGGGGTGGCTACATTGACGCAAGTCCGACGTCTTCACACCCGGTCGACTCGGTGGATACGACAGGAATCCACTCTAAGTGGACCAAACTTCACAACTACAGCTTCAAGATGGAACCCGAAGCTTTTGGTTTCTTCCGGACTCTTTCTCGTGAGAGCAAGAACGAAGTGACACAGTATGGCATGGAAGTTGAAGTCAGCACGAAGCTTTCCACCAAGGAAATTCAACGTATCGTCTGCGAGGTTGAACCTGTTCAGGAACCTTTCTTCATCTTCAAGAGTGACTCTTCTGTGTCGGGTTGTTACCGTAACAAAATAGAGATCGTCACTGTTCCTTGTTCTCGCCGTTACCTTCGTCAGAACTGGAAGATTTTCTTCGAGAAGCTCCAGACTCTGTGCGCCAAACGTGACATGAATATCTCCGACGTGTTCGACTGTTCTGACGACCTGAACAACGGTATTCACATCCACGTGTCTCGTAGCCACTTCCTGAGCCACTTCCACAGCCGTAAGTTTGTTGCTGCTTGGAACCAGTGGGACAAGACTTCCGTTGATCACTTCACAGAAGTGTCTCGTCGGAAAGACTACCGGGGCAACCAGTACTGTCAGATCGACCGCAACTACGAGGGCTACACTTTGGCTCGTCGCTTGAAGCGTACTATCCACACTTCGGGGCGGTCTGTGTGTCACTTCAGCTCTGGTCCGACTGTTGAAGTTCGTCTCTTCCAAGGCATCTTCGACGTTGACCACATCATTCGCTGTCTCGACCACGTCGATGCTATCTTTGAGTTTACTGACCGTATCGGTGTTCGTTGCTTCGGTCGTTCCTTCATCGAAAACTTCAAAGAGTACGTCATCAAGAATGACCACAAGTACTCCTCCCTTCTCAACCTGTTCCAGAAAGCCTAACCATGTGTCTCATCATCCAACGTAAACCCAACTTCGAGATTCCTTTTGACAAGTTCAAGAGCGCTATCCTGAACAATCCTGATGGGTACGGGCTTGCTTTCCAAGGTGACAAGGGCCTTGAGGTCATTCGTTCCCCTGAAGAACCTGACCCTGAGAGCCTTTACCGTTTGGTGAACGAGGAACTGATTGACAAGGATTTGATGCTTCACCTGCGGTATACCACTGCAGGGGCGACAAACCTCCGGAATGCTCACCCGTTCCCTATCCTTGAGAAGAAGACGGATGGCATTGACCTCCGTATGTGTCACAACGGTACACTTAACCGCTACAAGCTCAAAGCTGCTGGCGATGAGAGTGACACACGGAACTTTGTTCGTACCTATGTGCGTCCTCTCTTCAAGCGTCTGGTGAAGGGTATGGAACCCGAGGAACTTCTTTCCGATCCTTTTGTGAAAGAGCTTTTGGAGGATCAACTCTCTGCTGCAAGTGTCCTGACTTTCTTTGACAGCGAAGGCAACTCTCTATTGTGTAACGAGGAGGGCAACGGTGGTAAAAAGGAAGAAGGCTGGTACTACTCCAATACCTACTCCTTCAATCCGAGTCACCGCGTAAAAAAGTACAACCCCCCGAAAGTGATTCATGGTGGGAATTCTTCGGGGGTCTCCTCTACGAAAACTTCATCGACTCGACCTATCCCGAAAGGGTACGCGAAGGACAGTCAAACACGACGGTTCACTGAGAAGTTCAATCTCAACAGTATCCGTGATGTTCACCTCTTTACAGATGAGACTCTGGATGCTATCATTAATTCAGGGAATGACGCAGAGAATGCAACACTGCTCATCAAAGAGTTGATCGAGAGCAACTACCTTCTTCACAAGAAGGCACAATACCTGACGAATGAACGTCAACGTCTTATCACTGCTTTGAACAAGGTGAAGCAAGAAGGAAGCGAAAGCTAATGGCTAAAACTGTGAAGAAACCAAATCTTCTGGATATCATCCGGACAAACCTTAACGAGTCTCGTACCTACGATGCTCCTGTTCTTCGTTTCAACAACGAGCCCATCAAGATCTTCCTGTGGGACGATAACCAAGAGTTCTCGGCCATGAAGGCCAATCTTGACCTGACAAACCAACAGTGTATCGACGGGTACCGTGGCCTTCACCATGCGGCCTGCACTGCACACGAGTACCTGCCTTGGTATAACATCAAGGGAGATCACACGAACCCATACCCTGCGGCATGTCTGGAAGATCCTTTCGATCTTGAGTACGTCGACCTTCCTGATTACTTCATCAGTGACCTCAAACCAGTCAAGGGCCGTGTCTGTGAGGTGAGTCTTGAGGTTCTCCACCTTCTCGATGAGTACTACGACAATGGGTACAGTTGGGAACGCAGCCTCATTGATGTTAAGGTCCGTTCTTTGGACCCCAACAGCCCGACCACACAGGCTTACACGTGGTTCAACGAGATGGACGAACTCTTTGATTTCGTGTCTCATGATATGGCGTACAAGATCAAACCTCATCTGGACTTTTCTCCGATGTACTCGGATGAGAAATTCTACAGCTACGGAGGATACAATGGATAGGAATTGGACAGACGACCTTAAGGTAGGTGATGAAATCGAGTTTGTATCCAGTGACCGGGGGCTCTCGTCTAAATACGTACCCGGGGCCGTCTTCACTGTTTACCGGACAAACCTGGTCTCCGCTAGCCTCTCTAAGGATGGTGTAAACTGCGGTTTGTGGGACCACTCTTTTCTCCTGAGAGAATTCAAACCTCTGAAAAAGAGTCACAAGCACCTCAAAGGTGTTGCTCGTTTCTTCAAAGGAAAGGATCTATAGGATGGGTACGTCACTCCAAAAACTCGGGGCTGAAGTTGGTGATATTGTAGAGAGTACTGCTGGTGAAAAGTTCAAGGTTCTAGAAGTAGGTGAAACCAGCGTTGTTCAAGCTATTGACCCTACGTTTTCTGGTACGCCTATTAGAGGGGCATTCCAGTACTCTTTTAGACGTATTTTCAAAAAGGCAGACCCAATGGAAAACCTCAAAGGAATTGCACGGTTCTTCAAAGAGAAGGAGACTACTATCATCAAAGGAACAGAACATTGAGATGCAAGTGTTGCGACCGACCGGGCGCTCTGATGTACGACCCACCTGTGGACGTCTACTGTCAGGATTGCCTCGAAGTTATTTACACCACAATAGGCAAGGACTTTACCTTGGGGGACGTTCAGAGAATTATCTTGGGTGAAGACGAGAATGAAATAAAGAATCTAACGAAAGGGTAGAAATGAGTGATCCTGTAGACACACACAAGTCTTGTCCTAGTTGTGGGCACGATGGGTGTCTGACTGTCTTTGAGGACGGAGGTTGGTTCTGCCATAGTTGCGGATCAACGACAACAAAGAAAAAGTCAGCTCCAAAAGTTGACGAAGAGTCTATCGACCTTGAAATCAAAGGATACCGCTCTATTGACAAAGATGTTGTTGAGTTCTACGGTATTCTTACTGGTGTAGTCAGTGGGAAAGACTTCAATCGGGTTTATCCTTACCCACACATGCCGAAGACTCGTGTGCTGCCTAAGGACTTCACACAGAACAAAGGCTTCAAGAACAACATGCTCTTCGGTATGGACAAGTTCAACGCCGGTAGCTCTAAGGTCTTGACTATCGTTGAAGGTGAGGACGATGTTCCTTCAGCTTACCAAATGTTGGGTAAACGATACCCTGTTGTTGGTATGGCTGGTGGTAGTGCTAAACAAGTCTTGAAGAATCCTGTGTGCCGCGAGTACATCGACGCCTTCGAGACTATCGTACTTGCCACAGACAGCGATGATGCGGGCAATGCTGCTGCTGAGGTATTCAGTCGGACATTTCCTAACAAGTGTTATCGTGTCAATATGACCAAACACAAAGATCCAAACGATTACCTAACTAACGGTGACGGGAGTGACTTCCTATACGCTTGGATCAACCGGAAGAAGTACGTACCTGAGAACATCTTCAACACACCAGAGCAATTTGAGAAGATTCTCAAAGACGACAAAGGCTCGATGTACCTTCCAACAGGTATCAAAGACTTTGACGAAAAAGCTTTGGGTTTGTTCCAAGGGTACTGGACTCTCTTCCAAGCACCTGAGGGTATCGGCAAGACAGAGTTCATGCGTAAACTCGAGTACACAATTCTCTCCGAACACCCGACTGTACCTATTGCGGTTATGCACCTTGAAGAGACAAAGAAGCGGAGTCTGCTCGGCCTTGCTTCCTATGTACTCAAGAAGGACGTAACCCTTCAGGACACTAAAGTCGAAGTCAACGACGAAGGAGAGGAAGAGATTGTCTACCTTCCAAGTTACAAAGGAGTTCCTGAAGAAGAAGTTATGGAAGCCATCCGTTCATTCACTGAACGGGAGAACTTCTACCAGTTCACACTCGGTGTAGACGACGATCCTGAGAATATCCTTGATCAGATCAGGTATTTCTCTGAAGTTTGTGGGGTCAAGTATGTCTTCTTCGAGCCTATCCAAGACCTTGGGTATAGTCGACAGGACGACTCTTCTCTTGAGTCTTGGTTGTCTCAGTTGTCCACTAAGATGGCTCGTCTCTGCTCAGAACTTGGTGTGGGTGTTATCTCTATCGCCCACGAGAATGACGATGGACAGATCCGTGATTGCCGAATGATCGGTAAGAGGGCTGGTGTTGTTGTCAAACTTGAGCGAGACAAACAAGCTATGGACGACGAGATGCGAAACACGACCGCACTCACTATCCTGAAAAATCGTCCTGTGGGTAACACTGGTTTCGCTGGTGAACTCATGTTTGATCCTGCCACCTTTACACTCGAGGAGAAGTCGTATGACTAAAAATACGTGTCTCAAAACATCCACTGGAATCATGTGCTACGCCACCCCCTCTCATGAGAAAAAAATTCCAGTTGGCTGTCTAAATGTAGGAGATTGTTTCAGGTATCCGTCTGGCACCGCTTCGTACACAGTAACCTCAATGTCTTTTTACACTGAGGAAATCTACGCTAAGTCTAGTGGTGGTGTGAGCTATAAGATCCCATTTCACCAAAAAGTAGTCAAAATCAAAGAAGAGGAAAACAAAATGGATAAAAGTCTTCACCAACTCAAAGGCCGTGACGTATACGGCTACCCACTCGCGACAAACTCACAAGGTAAGGTTGTCTTCGAGGTCAAGAACACAGGGTCGATTCTCACTGTGGAACGTCACGAGATTGAAAAAGTCATGCCCTACACCATCGGTGTTCGGTTTGTACAGGGGAGTCAGACGACCTGCCACTACTTCAACAGCAAACGTAACCTTCAAGTTGGTGACTTTGTGTTCGTTGAGAACACGTCTGGTCTTGCCCGTGTCGTTCAAGTAGACACTAAGTCTCACCGAGCAACAAAAGAAATCGAAGGTTCCCGTCTCCAATCAGAGAAAATCTAATGGCTAAAGGTTTTGTAAAGTTCGTCTGTAAAGTAGAAGGAAAAGAACCTTCTGTGCCTCCGAAAGAAAAGATTAGTTTGGCAGAGGTGTACCGGTGTTGGCCGGGTGAGATCACTGACTGTGGTAGTCTCCGAGAACTCATCCAAGACGTACTGGATGCCTGTGTGGGTGGGTCCTTTGATCCAGATCTCCTTGACCATTCTTTCATCTGGGGTTCCCATTCCCTTGAGTCTGATTTCGGAGAATGCTACGAGAGTGAAGTAGTTTCAAGTACTTTGTATGAGTATTGTCTCTGGGCCGACCAGAACATCGACAGTATGCCGTCAGAGGAAGAGTATGAAGTGACGGGGACGCCTTGGTAAGATTTGGACGGGAGAATAGATGAAGATAATCATCTTTGATATCGAAACAGAGTTGATCCCCCGGGAAGGACACCGGGGGGTTAACACAATTTGGTGTATCGTCACAAAAGAGTTAGACAAAGAAACAAAAGTCTGGTCTGATGTGAAGATCCACTCCAACTGGGTGGGTACTTTCGATGACTTTGTTAGCTTTGTTCCTGATGTCGATCTCTGGGTGGCCCATAATGGTTTGTCTTTCGACGTTCCTGTTGTTAACCGTGTGCTTGGAGCCGGCATTGAAGAGTCTAAGGTGGTGGATACCTTTGTTGTTTCCCGTTTGGTTAACTATTCTGGTTTTTCCACTCATTCTTTGGCTGAACTTGGTCAGTACCTAGGGGTTCCTAAGACTGTCTTCAATGACTTCTCTAAACTCTCTCTGGAGATGGTGAACTACTGTGTCCAAGACGTTGTAGTTAACGAGCGCATCTACAAGATGTACGAGCGTTACATCCACGATGACGCTTGGAAGGAAGCTATGCGACTAGAACACGACATGGTTCTCATCAACGAGGATATGTCGAAGAATGGCTTCAAGTTTAACAAAGAGAAAGCCGAAGAACTCCTGTCTTCTATTAAGGAGCGAATGGCGAAACTCGAAGCTAAGTTCCAAGAGTGTTGGCCTCCGTGGTTGACCGAGGTTAATCGTGTCCAGTTCCGGATCAAACAAGATGGTTCTTTCTACAGTACCACTGAGAATGCTATGGGACGTTACCCCAAGACAAAACTTGAGGGGACTGAGCTAGTATGTTACGACTACGAAACATTCAACCCGGGTAGTACTAAGCACCGTATCGACAAACTATGGGAAGCTGGTTGGGAACCAGTGGTCAAGACAAAGACACACCAAAAGTTTGGTCGGTGTAAACCCGGGGATATGTGGGGTAAAACCTTGATGACGCCTGAAGCCTACCAAGACAAGAAGGAGTACTTCGAGTATTACGGATGGAAGGTAGACGAGACAAACCTTCAGACAGTCCCTGACAGCGCTCCTGAAGGGGCTAAACTTCTTGCTCAGTGGCTGACCCTAGAAGGACGTCGTTCCTCCCTTGAGGAGTGGCTAGGTTGTGTCCAAGAGGATGGCCGTATCCACGGTAAGTTCTGGAACATCGGAGCTTGGACTCATCGGATGTCTCACTCTGCCCCTAATCAAGCTAACGTCTTCAGCCCTTTCCACGGTCAAGTAGACAACGCAGTTAAAGAAATCAAGAAAGAGTACGATGCGACACTACGATCCCTTTGGTGCGTAGACGAGGACAAGTACCTTGTCGGCACAGATGCTGAAGGTATCCAGCTTCGTATCCTTGCTCACTACATGAAAGATGAGGAGTATGCCCACGCTATCCACTCTGGTCGTAAAGAAGACCTGACGGATATTCACAATGTAAACAAAAAAGCTTTGGCTCTTGACCACATCACACGGGATGACGCCAAGACTTTCATTTACAGTTGGCTCCTGGGTTCAGGGACAGCCTTGATGGCTCGTAACCTAAGAACCACCAACAAGAAAGCAAAGGAGGCTGAGTATAACTTCCTTGAGAGTCTTCCTAAACTCAAGAAACTGAAGACAGGGCTTATCCCTCGCGATGCTCGTAGGGGCTACTTCGAGGGTCTTGACGGACGTAAAGTTGTTCAAAACAGTGAACACTTGATGTTGGCAGGTTATCTACAGAACGGGGAAGCAATCGTTATGAAACACGCTAACCGACTGTGGCGTAAATGGGCTGACGAAGAGAAGATTCTCTACAAGCAAGTGGATTTCGTCCACGATGAATGGCAGACAGAGTGTCCTGGTTCTCTGGATATGGCTGAAAGACTTGGAGAGATACAACGTAACTCAATTGTGCAAGCTGGTTTGGACTTGAATATCTTCTGTCCTCTCGCTGGTAGCACAGACATTGGAAAAAACTGGTTGGAGACACACTAATGGGTAAATACCTTAAGATCACCGCTGACACAAACGACGCAGATTATATAACAGAAGAGACTGAAATTAAAGGTTGGGTGGAAGAAAACCTAGACACTATCTTGAAGGTAGGCCGAGAAGTCTTGAAATACGGAAGGGAGAACCCCTACAAACACAACTGGGACAACATTGACCATTCAGCTGCGTACCAAGACGCTTATAAAGGAGTTATCACACAGGAGGAACTAGAGGTGTTCTCTGAGGTTTGTCCCTACCATGAGTGGGGTATCCATTCCATCGAGTCTATTGAAGTACGAGAAATCACTGTGTTGGAGAAAATTTGATGAATTCTGTGTATATCCTAATACACACGTACCCAGTTGGAGGGGAAGATTACCGAAGCCTAGTCTCAGCCCACCCGACACTAGATGTAGCCAAAAGTGCTGAACGTTTCTACAGGGAGTATAACGGAGCTTACGAGAAACACCAAGGACATGACACAGAAATTGAAGAAATTCCTTTCGAAACTTCTTGACCCCACCAACTAAACCATGTTAATATTAATATGTAAGGAACAACACTATGGCCTTCGAAGAGTGGTTTAAAGAATACTACAGAACAGCAACACCAACTATGAAAGACCTAATGGACGACTGCAAAGGTCTAATGCGAGATTCTTGGGAAGCTCGTTACCAAACTCTAACTACTAAAGACATCTAAAGGAAACTAACTGAACATGACAGACAAACCGAAAAGCACAGTACACACCGTTGAAGGTATCGCGATGTATCCTCGTCTCTACGAGAACAACCGAGACATGCACGAAGGTTTCTACGGTGACTGCGACGGTGCATATACAATCGACGTAATCCTTGACAAAGAGAACCTTGACGCACTGAGTGCCTCCGGTTCCCGTCTCAAACCCCGTATCACTGACGATGGTCTGAGTATTAAGTTCAAACGTAAACACAAACACACAAGTATCCCTGCTCTTGGTGGTGCCCCTGTTATCAAGGACGCTGAAGGCGAACTCTGGGATACATCCAAACTCATTGGTAATGGATCCAAAGTCAAAGTTGCCTTCGAGGTCTACGAGACAAAAATGGGCAAAGGTACTCGAATGATGGGTGTTCAGGTTCTGGACCTTGTCGAGTACGAACGTCCTGAAGGTGACGACGAAGGTGGTTCCCCTGACCTCCGTCTGCCGTTCTAAGGAGTAAAAACATGGATACTTCCGCTTATACCGTAGTTTACGTTGTCCTTGTCCTAATCTCTTACGCCCTCACTATGGCTAAAGAAACAGGTGGTGTTGCTGATGAATTTCCCGGTCTGATGTACGAGGGAAGCTTTGCGCATAAACCTTCTTGGTTTTCTAACCTTATCTCAAACGTAGTTCCTTTTTTAGGTCTCTTCTGTGTCTGGCTTGTTTACCCGACAGGGGGTTTCGTTTGGCCTCGTAAAGGTGTGACCTACAAGAAACCTGTCAGCAAATGATGTTCTTTCTGACTCTCCTCGGGGCTTCCTTATTGGGAGGCCTCGTAGGAGCCGCCTTAGGTTTTATCATTACGCGTGTATGGGAGAACTACTTTGGCTAAAAAGATTTCAACACTTGTAGAAGACATCAACAGTGTTATCGAGGGAAATGGAGGTTGGGATGAAACCGTACACAAGTTCTTCACCGAGTCAGTGTCTTCAACGGTGTGGCGTAGACTGGGTGGAGAACGAGAAGAAAGAGAACCAACTCTCCGGCTCAGTGGGATGGGCACTTCATGTACGAGGAAGCTTTGGTACTCAATCAACAAGCCTGATGACAATGAAGTTTTTCGGGCTTCCACTCTCCTCAAATTTCTCTACGGGGATCTTCTGGAAGATCTCATCCTATCCTTGGCAATCGCTGCCGGACATGACGTGGCAGGAATGCAAGATACTTTGGAGGTCGCGGGTATTAAGGGACACCGAGATGCTGTTATCGACGGAATCACAGTTGACGTTAAATCAGCCAGTCCCTACTCCTTTATCAAGTTTAAAACAGGGGGTCTACGGGATGACGATCCCTTTGGTTACATCTCCCAACTATCATCGTATGTTTACGCAGGAAGAACACAAACAGAAGTCGACTCCCATCCCTCGCTTGGAGCTTTCTTGGTTGTAAACAAGGTTTCCGGTGAGCTTTGTCTCGATATGTACGACCTTGGACATGAGATCAACACCAAGGAAGAAGAGTTTGAAGCCATCAAAGCAGCGGTTAATAACCCAGAGGTGGTGCCAGATCGGGGTTTTAGTTCTATTCCTGACGGCAAGTCTGGTAACATGAAACTGGATACACAGTGTTCTTACTGTGCTTTCAAAGACATGTGCTGGCCGGGTCTACGGACCTTCTTGTACGCAGGAAAACCACGGTTTCTCACTGAAGTTGTTCGGGAACCTAAAGTAGACGAGGTTACGTAATGAGTGAACTAGCATGCTTCTGTACAGGGATGCTCTTTGCTATTTTTCTTCTAGGTGCCGACTTGGACGACGACGGATGTGCTGACTGGATTGGAAAAGAAATTCAAATCTGTAAACAGGAGAACCCCAATGACTGACACAAGCAAAGAGGCGGCATGGGACGCCCTGATGAACTACCAACAGGCTGACGAAGAAGGCATTATGGTGCTTGTTTCTCGGCAAGCTATCCACGAATGCAAGGATGAACGCGACGCCCTCACCGCCTACCGCCAAGCCCGTGAAAACGCGGATGGGGTGAATACTGATGGCCTATTTAATGATATAGAGGACATTCTGTATGACTGCATTGTTAGCATACAAGGGGAGGTTTCTGGTTTGGAAGAGGCTTACAGTAGAATCACTGTCCGCATCAAAGCAGCACTAGAGGAAACTAAATGAAAACATCAAGCGCTAAGGCCAAAGGCCGTAAACTACAACAATACGTTCGAGACCGTTTCATTGAGCTTATGAAGCCTTGGGGCTGTCTTCCTGAGGACGTTAAGTCCACAAGTATGGGAGCAGGAGGAGAAGACGTGCAGCTTTCACCTTTTGCACGTGACATGCTTCCTGTCTCAGTAGAATGCAAGAGTCACAAAGAGATGGCTATCTACAAACTCTACGGACAAGCAGAAGAGAATGCAAATGGGTATGAACCTCTTCTCGTTGTAAAAGCTAATCACAAGAAACCTCTTGCTGTGGTAGACTTTGACTACTACTTGCAGTTGGAGTTTATGAGAATTAACTCAGAGAAGGTAGACTAATGAAAATTCGTGTAGAAGATAACATCTGGGAAGCTCCATGTGGGTGTTGTACTCACTTTGAAACAAACCTATACCTTGACGGACAGAAGGTTAATCAAAGTTTCAATGGTGAAGAAGAAGCATTAGGGTACGTTCTAAAGAAGTACTTTAAGGTAGAAATTGAGGATGACCCGTATCCAGCTTCAGTTCAACCTTTCAACGAGTACGGTCACTACGGTGAAAACAATCCACCTCTTCCGTTTACACCTGTAGGAGATAAAGAGTACGATGTCTAAAGTTTTTATCTATCGAGAAGACTGGTGTGAGGACCGGGAGACTTATGGCACCAGCATAGTCACAGTCACAAATGAACTTAAAGAGGAACTAGCTCTAATCGCTGATGAAGTAGAGGAGTGGGAGATCGGACCAGAAGGCTCCTATAAGGTATCTGAGTATCTGGCAGAGGTCAAAATGGGTAAAGGCATAAAATGGGTAAAACAGCAGTAATCTTCACATGTTCTCACGCTGATCCTGAGGCCTCTAACGAGAGGTTCTCATGGCTCGGAGAGTTCCTTTACGACTTGAAACCAGACTATGTAGTAGACCTAGGAGATGGTGCTGACATGCGCTCTCTTAACTCCTACGACACTCGGTACCCAAGTCAGATTGTCAATCAATCCTATGAGAAAGATATCGAATGGTATAACGATGCACAAGAACGTCTTCGGTGGAAGTTCAAAAAGAACAAGCGAAAGAAACCAACTTGGTACGGTCTTGAGGGAAACCACGAGAATAGAATCAAAAAGGCTATCGCCCACGACCCTCGACTTGAGGGATCAACACACGGGATTTCCTTCAGCCATCTTCAAACAGACTACTGGTTCGACGAGTACACCGAATATGAGAATAGCGCCCCCGGAACCCTTACTGTCGATGGGGTCCTCTATAGTCACTACATTGCTAGTGGCAACTATGGTTCTGCTCTTTCAAGTAAACATCACGCTTGTGCTCTTGTTGAAAAAACAGCTTGTTCTACAACTGTTGGTCACTCTCATAAATTCCACTATTACCTTAAAACTGATGCACGTCCTAGTGCGATGCAGGGTTTGGTTGCGGGCTGCTTCAAGGGGGCAGAGGAAACATGGGCAGGTCAAGCTAACCACGAATGGACTAAAGGGGTGGCAGTTAAAAGGGAAGTAGAAAATGGTACCTACGACCTCCAGTGGGTGAGTATGGAGGCTCTAAAACGTGTCTACAGTTAAAAGATGTTCTAAGTGTAAAACGTATAAGACTTTAGAAAACTTCTGGAAAAACCCTAGGTACAGAGATGGTTTTATGGGGCAGTGTAAAAGCTGCAGAAACGAAGCTAAAAGACAAAGGCGTTTGGACCCACTAGTAAGGGAGGAGGAGAACAGACGTAGGCGTGAGACAAGAGGCCCCACCAGGTGGGAGCAAATCAAAAGTAAGTACGGATTAACTAGAGACGATTACGACCGAATCCTAGTTTCACAAGGGGGTTTGTGTTGTCTCTGTTCTCAAGAAATGAAACATCCACACATAGACCATTGTCACATTACAAGGAAAGTCAGAGGTATTCTTTGTTCGAAGTGTAATACAGGATTAGGTAAGTTCAACGACTCAGAAGAGCTTTTAGGTAAAGCTATTGAGTACCTTAGAGAGGCGAGAGAATGAGTGACATCGTGAAGGCACTGGCCGACTACTACCCTCTTGAAACTCTCCTTGAGGAGAATGACATTGAGGTTTTTGTTGTAGTCGACTGGTTGGTTGAAGAAGGTTTGATCGACCTTAAAGATTACATTTACCTAGACGAAGAGGGGATTAGCGAGGATGATTGAAACTATTCTATGGTTAGTCGTAGCTCTAGGTAGTCTAGAGTTCTTGCTGTCTATCGTCGACGAGTCTATTGATGAAACACACGAACTTACTCGCGACACAGACAAAACATCTGAAAAGGTATTTACTTACTTTGTCTGTTTTCTCATTGATGTTTGCACAGGGTGGTTCACTATTTGGAGGCGTTTGTTTTGAGCCAACTAGAAATGTTTGAATATTGGGAGCCAAGTGAGGACGTAAGAGACAAAACCCCTCTACAAATGGTAAAGGAGTACCAAGAGGTTTCGGGACAAGAACCTGATCCAGTCCTTTACCGGAGTCTAGTGCATGAGGAGTTCTTTGAGTGGGATACAGAGTGGCGACACATCACTAAGGCTCCTCAGCTTAAAGAGCTTGCCGACCTAGTGTATGTCATCTACGGATATGCTAATGCTCGAGGGTGGGATCTAGACCAAGCTCTGCTTCGTGTCCACGACAACAACATGGGTCGTATGTACCAGCCAGATGGTACTATTCAACGCAGAGAGGACGGTAAAATCGTGAAGAACAAAGATTACCCAAAGGTAGACCTCAGTGACCTCGTTTAAACTAGAGCCAGTGACCAGATGGTCATGGGAGACTAAAGACGGTGAGTTCTACCTAGAGGCTGATCGGGGGGAGAACTACCTCCTTTACCGGAGGAAGAAGTACTTGGGTAGTTTTAACAGTGTTTCCTCAGCTCAAAAGAAAGTAGACAAACTAACATGAACGATTATCAAAAATTTATCCACCAAAGCCGCTATGCTCGGTGGTTGCCTGAAGAGAAACGACGAGAGACATGGGAAGAGACTGTAGACCGTTACATCTTTAATGTCTGCGGGGGGCCTAAATTTCCTGAAGGAGTCTGGACAGAAGACCGACACCTAGTTTTTAACCAGTTAAAGGAAGTCATTCTCGACCTAGAAGTAATGCCTTCCATGCGAGCCATGATGACCGCAGGTAATGCTCTTGACCGGGACAACACCTGTGGTTACAACTGTTCGTACCTTCCAGTAGATGATGTTAAGTCCTTCGATGAGGCTATGTTCATCCTTCTGTGCGGCACTGGTGTGGGCTTCTCCGTTGAGAGACAGTACGTCAAGAAACTCCCAGAGATCCCAGAGGAACTCTTTGAGAGTGAGACAACAATTGTTGTTAAAGACAGTAAAGAAGGTTGGGCTAAGTCTTACCGACAACTGATTGCCCTTCTGTACTCTGGTGAGATCCCCAAGTGGGACGTATCCAAAGTGCGCCCAGCAGGAGCTAAACTGAAGACCTTCGGTGGTCGTGCCTCTGGTCCTGCTCCTCTGGTTGACTTGTTCAACTTCACTGTCTCGATGTTCAAAGAGGCTAAAGGACGTAAACTCTCGAGTATCGAAGCCCATGACATCATGTGTAAGATCGGTGAGATCGTCGTTGTTGGAGGTGTGCGTCGTTCTGCTATGATCTCCCTGAGTAACCTCAGTGACGATCGTATGCGCCATGCGAAGACAGGTTCTTTCCCTGATCATCGTTTCCTTGCTAACAACTCGGTGGCTTACACAGAGAAACCAGACGCCTTGTCTTTCCTTCGGGAGTGGACAGCACTTGCTGAAAGCGGTTCCGGTGAACGTGGTATCTTCAACCGAGAGGCTTCTAAGAAACAAGCCGCAAAGAATGGTCGACGTGATCCTTCGTTTGACTTTGGTACGAACCCTTGTTCTGAGATCATTCTTCGTCCGTATCAGTTCTGTAACTTGACTGAGGTTGTGGTACGTAGGGAAGACACTATCGAGGACTTGGAGCGTAAAGTACGCCTCGCAACCATCCTTGGTACCATTCAGTCCACCTACACTAACTTCCCTTACCTTCGTAAGATTTGGCAGAAGAATACCGAGGAAGAGCGACTGTTGGGTGTGTCTCTGACAGGCATTATGGATAACCCCCTGATGACCACCCAGAACAAAGGCCTAGAGAAGACTCTCGAACACCTCAAGAGCATTGCTGTTGCCACTAACGCTGAGTGGGCTGACATTCTTGGTGTCCCAGTTAGCACAGCGATCACCTGTGTTAAACCTTCAGGGACAGTCTCCCAGTTGGTAGACAGTGCTTCTGGTATCCATACTCGCTACAGTCCCTTCTATATCCGAACTGTTCGTGGAGACAACAAAGACCCACTGACACAGTTTATGAAAGACCAAGGTATCCCGAGTGAGCCTTGTGTCTACAAGGGGTCTACAACGACAGTCTTCTCTTTCCCAATCAAGGCTCCTGAGGATGCTGTAGTTACTTCTGATGTTACAGCTATCGAACAGCTTAAGACTTGGTTGGTTTACCAGCGACATTGGTGTGAACACAAACCATCAGTTACGATCAATGTAAAGAAGTCTGAGTGGCTTGAAGTAGGGGCTTTTGTGTATGAACACTTTGACGAAATGTCTGGTGTATCGTTCCTGCCCTACGATGACCACATCTACCAACAAGCTCCATATCAAGAGGCAACTGAAGACGAGTACAATGAGTTGTTGTCCAAGATGCCGACTGAGATCAACTGGTCAGGTCTGGGAGGTTACGAAGAAGACGACAACACTGTGAGTATGCAAACTATGGCTTGCTCTGGTGATACTTGTGAACTGGTGGATATCGGGCAATGACTAAGAAAACTGAAGTAACTTACGTGTGTGACAAATGCGGCAGAGAGTCACACAACAAAGATTTCAACGATGGTTCTTCGTGTGGTTCTTTTGAACTCAAACTAGAGGGCCATGTAGGAGGACGTTCTTTCGATGGGTCTTGGGGTGGTGTTTCCCACTCTATCTCGATGGACCTATGTTTTGACTGCGGAACTAAACTAATGCAGAATCTGTAACAGAAGGAGGGTAACAAATGTTTATCGCACTAACACTGGTATGTGGTTTGGAGCAAGGCATTAGGACCCCTGAGGGGTGTGGTCTGGCAACCTCTCTGATGCCCTTTAGGACTGAGGCTGAATGTCGTGAAGCCAACTTTACCTTTAAACAAAACAATGTGGACTCTCTCCCAGAGGGAGCCTACATCGCTGACCAAAAATATGTAACACTGGGGAGAGCTACTTGAGCCAGACAAAGGTCTGTACTGGGTGTCTTACCCCGAAGAGCACTGGAGACTTCTATAGGAATCGTGGAGGTCTCCACTCTCTTTGTAAAGCTTGTTACGTAGAGAGAAACAAGGGGTACCAGAAAAAGTACAGAGACAAAAACAGGTTTGCCATTAGGATGAGGTCCGCTAGGCACAGGGCCTCAGACAAAGGTCTACCTTTTGACTTGGACGTAGCTCACTTAAAAGGTATCTGGACTGGAGTTTGCCCCGTCTTCGGAACACCTCTCAGTTTGAAAGCTCCGAAAGGGAGTTCAGAGGCAGCCGAGTTAGACAGGGTGGTTCCGGAAAAAGGTTACGTAAAAGGAAACGTTCAGTGGCTCTCACAGAGGGCTAATAGAATAAAAGACGACGCTAGTATAGAAGACTTAGAGAGGATTATTGAATGGCTCAAATCAAGGTTGACTACTTAGACCATATGGGTACTGATGAAACGGTAGTTAATGCTGCGAGAGTGTCTTTCGACAAAGAAGCATCTCTTTACTCAAAAGAACAAAACGACAAACTAATTTCCTATTTGGCGAGGAACAAACATATCTCACCCTTTGGACACTGTTTTGCCTCGTTCAGGGTTAGGGCACCTCTTTTTGTCGCTAGACAGTTGGTGAAGCACCAATACCTAAGGTGGAATGAAATCAGTCGACGCTATGTAGATGACGCACCCGAGCTTTACGTACCAGACGTTTGGAGATCCAAGGCCGTAGACAAGAAGCAAGGTAGTACGGACCTACCTGTCCAAACTTACGAGTCTCTGTGGGAGTTCAAGGATATCCCAGAGGATGTTTACGCTCAAAACGAAGAGACTTTAAGTCTCTACAAACACCTTATAGAGCAAGGGGTCTGCCCTGAGCAAGCCCGTATGATCCTACCTCAGTCCATGATGACCGAGTGGTATTGGTCTGGCAGCCTCGACGCCTTTGCAGACATGTGCAGCCTACGTCTTAAAGAAGACACACAATACGAGTCACGTCTTGTGGCTCAACAAATTGACGAAAAAATGAAAGAGCTTTTCCCCGTATCTTGGGGGGAACTCGTTAAGAAAGAAGAAGAGAATGCTTAAATTCCGAATGTGGCTCAGTGCTGAACTTATTGGCTGGGGGGTTCAAATCCTCCCAGATGGCCCGACTAAAGACTGGATGCTTATCGGTCTTCAAATCGCACTAGAAGGTATCGAAGGAGGACTCACAGGTGGAAACGAAGAGTGACTACCGGTGTCAGAGTTGTGGTAAGATCTACCGTGATGTACTGCCCGGACAGACCCTCTATTGTTGCTCTCTTCCGACGTTCCGAAGGACAAACGAAGTGAAACCAAAAGACAAACAAGTGGGAGGTGCCCACTACAAGACCTTCAAGATCCAACCCATCGAATACATCAGAGAAAATAATCTAGGTTGGTACGAAGGTAACGTAGTAAAGTATGTCTCACGTCACAAGGACAAGAACGGTCTAGAGGATATCAATAAAGCTATTCATTACCTAGAACTGATCAAAGAAGAGTACACCGCAAAGGAAACCACATGAACACAATTTCATCCTTCTCCGTAAAAATGGCAGCACTCCAACTCGCAGTAGAAGCACGGCAACACCAAGACCAAGACGTCATGGAACTAGCTGAGGCTATGTACGAGTGGATGGCTCAAGAGATCGACTTTGAGCAGAACGACCCTGACCGGGTGGTATCACTCACACCAGTAAACTAAAAGAAAATAGCCCCTAGGGATTTCTCCTTAGGGGCTTTCTTTTTGTTTATCTAAGCTCACAGGTGTAGGTAACACCGTTACTATACGTAGGAGCAGTTGTTGTAAACACAGCGTATGTTGCTGTACCATTGTATGTCCAAGAAGAGATTGCGTAGGAAGTCCCATTAACGACCAATTCAGTGAACCCTGATACAGCTGAAGTAGCGTTACCAAGGAACTGGAACCTAGACGCGTTAGACACACCAGAGAGTTGTCTTCGTATCGTCTGACCTGCTACAGGCTCCGCAGAGATAGAACCAACGTTTAGGTCTGACGCTGGGGAATAGCCGTTGTACGAACCATTCGTCCCAGCTGTCATAGACCATGTGTAGGTAACTGTCTCTTGATTAGCCGCAAAGGCAGACATCATCATGAACAGTTGTAGCATTTAGAACTCCACAGCGATAGCTTGTGTATTAGACGAACCTACTCTGAAGAAGATGTAAGACATCGTACTCGCGGTAGTTGAAGGCTGAGAGCCTCCTGCCCACTCAAAGGTTTGTCCTGTGAAGCTGATAGTCCGGCTATTAGGACTACCCACCCGAACAAACACAAACTCACCAACCTTCATACTAGACAAGTCCACAGTAAGTGTGCTGGAAAGACTGCTGGTGAAGTTGATGACATTGCCGTTAGAGCGATCCCAAGTTGCAGTACCCGATGTACGTGTATCTATGTGAACTTGGTTGAACGCATTGATGTCCAAACCATCGTTGTTTGTAGGAGAATTTACATCGGTAAGTCTCAGGGAACCATTCTGTGCAAGGAACAGTTCCAGATGGTCTGTGCCAGTTCCACCGGCTGCATCCCTAGCCTCCAGTGTAACACCCCTCACAGGGTTTGCAAGGTTCCCTAGGCGACGAGAAGTGCCGAATGGGATAAAGTCACCATCTGTAGCAGCATCCCGAATACCCCAGCCATCAGCACCAGACTGGTCCAGAAGAACAGTGGTCGAGCCGAAGTATCTGTAAGGCAGTCCACTCATGTCTACTGTAACATCAGCAAGGCCTTCAGACCTAGACAGAGTTACTTCCTTTGAAGTAGAGTTATAGGTACCTGCTGTCACAACACCGTCAGCGCTTCCACCACCAGAGTTGATAGTCACTGTCTTCTCAGCACCGGTTCCAGTAACGGTTACACCAGTACCTGTGAAGTTCAAAGTGGTTGCAAGAGTAGTGAGTGGAACACCTTCGTCCTCAACTGTGATACCTTCTTGGGTATCCAGAGCAGACAGGTCAGCGGTTAGATCACCCCCAACAGTCCTAGAGGCTGTCAGCACATTTGTTCCTGAGTTGAAGGTCAACCCATTGATGACACCGTCTGAGGAGCCACCACCACCGGTAGACAAACGTCCCACCGGAATGTACTTACCGATTTGCTCAGACCAGATAACTTGGATCAACTCCTGTTGACCACCACCTACTGTAAAGGGACGACAGAAGTCATTGCCGATGAACTCTACAGTAGCTCCGGGATCACTGTTGTGAACAGCTACGTAGAAGCTATCAGCTCCCTTCTCAGGGATGGTTACTTGTGTGGACCCTGCTGTACCCAGAATATAGTACTCGGTGTCCTGTGTGGGTGTCACAGTGTCTGTGGTATCTGTCAGAAGTTGTTTATCGGCAACACCAAAAGACTGTATACGGCCAATTGGTACGTACTTACCGATAGCCTCAAGCCAGATAACCTCGACGTACTCTTGGGCACCACCACCTACAGTGAACTCACGACAGAGATCGTTACCAGTGAACTCAATAGTAGCTCCGGCATTAGTGTTGTTAACACCAACGTAGAAACGATCAGCAACCTTCTCTTTCACTTCTACAACAGTAGAACCACCTGCTCCAGCGATTGTATACATGAAACTCTGTTGAGGGTACAGGTCGTGTGTACCAGCGTCCAGAGTCTCCTGTTCGTCCACTTTGTGTCGGAATTGACCAACGTAAGCATCTTGAGCAGCCATAATGGACTTGATAGCACGAGGGTCGTTGACCATCGCCAAATTAGTGATAGTACCGTTGCGGGAAGCATGGGAGAAGTCTAGTTGTTCGATGTCTCCATAAGGACCAGCAGGTGTGGTTAGAGATTCAGTAAACCGAGGAATACCGATCAGTTTGTCGTTCTCATCACGGTTGTTAGCCAGATGGATACGGTATTTAATCAGAATGTTGTCTGGGTCATTCGGGTCTACATACTTATGCACAGCCCAAGTATCGCCTTCCAGACTGTTCAAGTCAGCCGGGTTGAGGTCGATAGTATCTTCAAGTGTCCAAGTACCAAACAGATCAGTAGCAGACCAGACTTCGATAGAACGAGTAGGACTATCTTTGATACAAGCGTAGTAAGTACCGTCTACGAGGATGAAGTCAGGGTTCAGTTTAGCGTCAGTTGCCCCACCGATTTGAAGCTGTGTGACAGGACCGAAGAGCATGTTGTCTTCGTCGATAACCTCAGCGATGTACGGACGGAACTGAGGGGCATTATTACCAAACGCATTGGTGACATCAGGGAGAACCTGAAGAGACGTGATGATGTACAGTGTACCGTTAAAGCGATAGAACTTGTTAGACCACTGACGATCCACAGGACGAGAAGTACCCGGAAGAGTCTTCCCTCGTACTTTACCTTCAGGACTGTTGGCGTCAAGATAACCACGAGACAACCCAAAGGTAATACCGTCTCGAGACCGGAAGACAGAGAAGTCATAATCAGTTACTTCACTGCCCGAGGTAACAGGCATCCACCATTCACCAAGGTTCTCGTTCCAGAACAACTGAGAGTCTCGACCACCGATAGTGCTGTCTCCACCACCACGCATGATGGGTTCAGCGTTGAGACGGAAGAATCTACGTCCATCGGGAGAGATACTAATGTGAATCTTATTGTTGTCTTGGGTTTTGAAACCCGGGAAGACATAGTAGTTGTATGGAAGAGGAGAGATAGGTTTAACACCGTAATTGGTGTCACCGTTGGTGTTGTAGAACCAAGAGTCCGGATCATTATCTAGACTACGTTGGACTTCAAACAACTCCCCACCGAGGTAGAACTTGTCTCCATCCGAGAGTGTTCCATTCCCAATGTCAGTCCGTACTGAAGCTGGTTGACTGTAGGTAGGAAGACCACCAGAGCCACCTGCACCGGGGATGTTGATCGTCTTAGTCAAACCATCGTTTGTGACTGTTACACCTGCCCCAGTGAAGTTCAGAGCAGTAGCAACAGGAGTTAGAAGGGTCGAGTTGTACAGAACGGCAACACCGGAGCCTTCGCCACCCCCTCCGGGTGTCAAGACACGACCTTGGTAATTGATTGTACCAGTAACAGTGAGGTTATCTACGTTAAGGATATCGTTACCGTCTAGGTCTAGGTCGGACCCCAGAGAGTTAGGCGTGGAGCCATCCCTAGACAGTGTGTTGTCAAATGCTTCAGCAATGTTCTGGAAGTTTTGGTTTAGGGTCTCTGGGGATGTGTAACCAGAACCTACAGAAGAAATAGATGGTCTCTTTGCCATACGTTGTTAGCTCCTAGGATTTTTCTTACGTGCTGTCTTAGTGCGAGAATAAGATCTGTTCTTACTTTTACTTTTCACAGAAAGGTTAGAGCTACGGTTATCCCGAGGATTACCATTCTTGTGATGTACGTCCTTACCATCCCCTTTACGAGCCTTACCTGAGGCTACAGCCTTACGTCGAGCAGCATTACGACTAGCTCTATTTTTCTTTTGAGCAGGCTTAGAGTGGTAGTTCTTGTATTCTTTTTTATAATTACGAGGCATAAAAGTCCCTATTGTTAAGTTATGTTATATCCCCCCGGACAAACCCTAAGTTAATTATAACATGGTTATTAAAACCTGTCAAGACCTTTTAGGTGAAGGGAGGAGATACATAAGGTACATCGCTAGAGCAATGAGTAAACCAAAGACAACCCAGACAACAGGGTTAGTATCGTTCTGGGTCTTCGTACTCTGGTCGATCTGATCCACCCTTGACTGAGGTCTAAGGCTTACCGTAGGGGCGTTGGAGGAGGAGACACCCAACGTTTGTGTATTGGTTTTACCCAGCTGTGTATTTGCAGCTACGTTAGGGCCTCCTCCGGTAAGAAATGGCAGAGCTTTATCGCAGCTGCTTAATGGCATCGAGGCCAAAAGCACCAGCAGCAAAACTGACAAACGGCCATACCAGTACATTTACCATCTCCACATTATCTACGAATACGAGGTAGCCTAAGCCAGCCAGAAGGACAGCAGCCACCTCACGTTTATAGGTCTTCTTTTCTGATGTAGTCTTCGACATTAGCGAGCCTCGTTGAAAGGTTTTGGTTCCAGTTTTCTAGCCGAACGATTTTGTCCTGTAGAACAGCGATATCAGAGCTGGACACCTGTTGTCTGATACTTGTGTCTACTTTTTCTGAGATGACAGCCACGTCAATAGCCAACTGTTGGGTGGTCATTACGTTCCACCCTAGCAGACCAATAACAGCAGCTGTCACCAGTTTGTTTACGATACCTTCCTCGTTAAACACGATAATCACTCCAAGGTAGTTGATGGTGGGGCGCATCCCAACCCCAGTCCCAGCCATGCTCTAGTGGAACACCGAGTTCATCAGCAGCCCTAGACATAGCCTCTACGATTGGTCGGTAAGCGTCCCAGTCATCACGATTTGGAACACCATCTTGGTCGTGATCTCCGTTGTAGGGATACGGATGAAGGTCTACAGCGTGTCCTGTGATATGACGAGAGTTCATAGTGCGTGAAGCACCAGAAGCCACAAGCCTCTTTTGTCTCTCTACAGAACGTACTCCCTCACCTACAAAGAAGTCTTGTTTAGTGATTTGGATAGCCCTCTTAACAACCTTGACGAGGTCCGGATGAACCCCATCAAGACTATCAAGAGATCTTTTTGAAAGTTTGTACATTTTCCTTCCTTTAAAAGAGTTCTACTTCGTAAGTTTGCCCATCGACAAAACTAAGAGAAGTAGTAGATACGTTACAAGTTGTTTCATCCGAACTACTCTGATATCCCCAGTTAGTGAGGTTATACTGCGTACCGTCTACCTTAATCTTAGTTGTTGGAGCTAGGTCGTCAACTACATTCCCTTTGAAACGGAGGTCTACAGAGTTAGAGGAACCGACGTACAGCAAGACGCTGATTTCGTATCCATCGAAAGGTTCTTGTGAGATTTGTCCAAACGGGGTACCCCGTTTGTCGTAACCAACCAAAGTTGTATTGAGAGGGTTTTCTACTGCTGTTAGATCGAACTGAGAAGGACCAGTCCCATGTACGTAAATGGTGTCAGAGCTA
>Ga0209475_10000819_pt1 | contig 48761 bp, 40 predicted proteins | sample tdDd471_FD_187128 | JGI IMG/M metagenome (GOLD analysis project Ga0209475, IMG submission 187128) | Marine sediment microbial communities from the Atlantic coast under amendment with organic carbon and nitrate - tdDd47.1 (SPAdes)... | ecosystem: Environmental > Aquatic > Marine > Coastal >... | reverse complement strand
ATTGAAGGACGCTGCCACACCAGTGGCCACACCACAGGCCAGAAGGGTATGGCCGTCGAGGCGATCCATCTTCAGCAGCTTGCCGACGGACCCGGAAATGGCACCCCCCAGATGCACCAGCGGCCCCTCCCGCCCCGTGGAGGCGCCCGCGCCGATGGAGATCACGCTGGCCACGGCGGCCCCGAGACCGGTGCGGAGTGACATCCGGCCCTCGTTATAGACACCTGCCTCGATCACATCCGGCACGCCCTGCGGCCGTCCGCCGGGCATGAGGTAGCGCAGGAACAGTGCCAGGATGATACCGCCCACCGCCGGGGCCAGAACCACGTGCCACCAGGGAAGCGCCTGCACCGCGGCGACCAGATATTCCGATGTCTCGCCAAAGAAGACGAACTGCATGCCGCTCAGCGCGAGACGGAACAGGATCGCGGCATAACCCACCGCCAGCCCGACGATCACGGCAATGCCGATCAGATAGAACTGATGCCGTGGAACGAAATCGCGGAAAGGGCGAAAATCGCGGAACGAGTTGCGAAAAAGGGGACCAAGCATCAGTCCCGGTCCGGCGCACGTGAGGTCATGCCGCCGGTCCCCGCATCAGGACTTGCGACGGATACGCATGCCCTGTCCGGCCTGTTCCGGCCAGGCAAGATCCTTCTGCGTTTCGGCCAGGCGGGCCACATTCTGCTGAATCTCGGCGGGCATCTCTGCCGAACGACGGGTGCCGAGATCCACGTGCAGGCACATCTGTTCGGAGGTGGCGGAAAGGAACCCCTCCGTCGCGTGATACATGCGGAAGAAGGCATGAATCCGCTTCGCATCATGATCCAGCAACTGCACGTCATAGCGCAGCGGCGCCCCCTCCAGCACCTCGCCCATGTAGTGGACGTGGGTCTCCAGGGTGAAGAAGGACTTGTCGGTCTGGCGCACATAATCAACGCCGATGCCCAGATGGTCGAACAGGGCATCGGTCGCCTTGTCGAAGGCAACATTGTAGTAGCCGACGTTCATGTGGCCGTTGTAGTCGATCCAGTCGCTCAGAACGGTGGCATCGAGGATATGCAAGGCTTCGGAATTGCTCATGTTTCGATCCTACCGCGAACACGACGGCAGGCAAGCGCCGTTGACGGCATGGCACATGATCTCCAACTATGAACGCAACAGGGACATCACATCGACCTGCGATGCCATGGACAGACACGCCGGATCACCTGGCGAGCGAAGGACGCATCGACATGAACGGCCTGCAACGTTCGGCTCTCCGCCTGCCTGACGGCAGTGAATGCATCGTTCTGCGCAGTATTGGCGATACCGGGCATCCGCTGCTGTACATTCATGGGATCGAAGGACTTGAGGCGGAAGAGCGCCTGCTGTTGGAACTGTCATCCACATTTGCGGTTCAGGCCCCGGTTCTGAACGATTTCCGGGCCATCGGCGACGTCCCGCTGATTCAGCGCCAGGTGACCGAAATGCTTTCCGCGTCGGACCTCAAGTCGCCGATGCTGGCGGGGCACGCCGCCGGCGCGGCGGTGGCCGCCGAACTGGCCGCCACCATGCCCGGCACCTTCAGTCACCTCTTCCTGCTGTCCCCGATCGGGCTGGATGCGGAACAGCGCCCCGTGTCCGGTGAGGGCGTCGGCAACCGGCTGGGCCATGTCGACTGCCGCACGACGCTTGTCTGGGGCAAGCAGGACGCGGTGGTCAGCATGAAATCAATCCTCGACCTCGCCCGCGTGATCCCGTCAGCCGGGATCGCGACCGTGCCCCAGGGTACCAGCGACATGGTCACCACCCTGCCCGCCAACGTCGCCCGCGCCATGCTGAACGGACTGCGCGTTCTCGCCTAGATCAGCCCCTGGACGGCATCACGTCCAGCCGCACCACCATGCCCTTCTGCCCCTGCGGCGAGGGATAGCGGTCGAAGACCTTCGGATCATGGCCGGGGACGATGCAGTCGGGGTCATCGGCCAGACGGCGCATGGTGCGGAAGGCATCCAGCATTTCCCCCTGGTTCCAGACGATGACGAAGGGGCGGTCCGCCTCCATGTTCTCGTAGTAGTGGCTGGCGTCGGAGGCGAGGACGATCCAGCCGATCTGGGTCCAGACCCGAACCACCTGCAGGCCCTGGGTATGGCCGCCGACATGATGGACCGACAGGCCGGGTTCCAGTTGGGCCTCCCCGTCATGGAACTCGACGCGCCCCTGAAACACGTGATGCACCAGATCGGCGATGTGATCGGCGGTATAGGCATGGCTGATGGCGGGGCGGGTCATCTGGCGCCCGGTGGCATAGGACATCTCGCTGTCCTGCAGATGGAACCGCGCCTTCGGGAAGTGTGCATGTCCGCCGATGTGGTCGTAGTGCAGATGGGTGACGATGACGTCCTCGACGTCATGGCTCTCGATACCGATCAGGGCCAGCCCCTCCCGCACCGTGCGGACCAGACGTCGATTGCGCCGCTCCGCATCCAGCACGTCGAAGCCGGTATCGACCACCCAGACCTTGCCTTCCCGCACCAGCGCCCAGATGAAATAGTCCATGTCCATCGGCGCATCATGCGGGTCGCCCCCGATGAAGTGATCACCGCGTCGCGCCTCCCGCTCCGCATACTTGATGGCATAGACCTCGAATGGCGCAGCTTCTGTCATCGGATTCTCCCCCGGTCTTCAGTCCCCGTTTCTGCAACCCTCATCGTCACCAGACGTCCGGCCCTTGCAAGCCCTTTGACCTTCCCCTATCGCTGAGCCAACCTGAATTCCCCCTGAGGAGGATGTGACAGCATGGGTGCTCTCGACGGTCTTCGGATCATTGACCTGACGCGGGTCCTGGGTGGGCCGTACTGCGCCCAGATCCTGGCGGATCACGGTGCCGATGTGGTCAAGCTGGAACCCCCGCAGGGCGACGAGGTCCGCGACTGGGGCCCGCCGTTCCAGGACGGGCTCTCGGCCTATTTCTCCGGCGTCAACCGCAACAAGCGCAGCCTCGGTCTCGACCTGTCGCAGGCCGAAGGCCGCGACGTGCTGATGACGCTGCTGGAAGGCGCGGATGTGCTGATGGAGAATTTCAAGCCCGGCACGCTGGAGAAATGGGGCATCGGCTACGAGGACGTGCTGTCGAAGCGTTTCCCGAAGCTGGTGCATTGCCGCATCTCCGGTTTCGGGGCCGATGGGCCGTTCGGCGGCCTGCCCGGATATGACGCCGCGATCCAGGCCTGGACCGGCCTGATCTCGGTCAACGGCTCACCAGAGAGCGGCGCTGTCCGCTTGGGCATTCCCCTCGTCGACCTCGGCACCGGGCTCTATTCCGCCATCGGTATCCTCGCCGCATTGCAGGAACGTGCCCGCTCCGGCAAGGGCCAGTATGTCGACGTCAGCCTGTTCGACTGTGGTGTGGCGATGCAGCATCCGCACGCCCCGAACTTCTTCCAGTCAGGCAATGCGCCGAAGCTGACCGGCAATGCGCATCCCAACATCTATCCCTACGACCTGTTCAGCACGAAGGGCGCGGACCTGTTCCTGGCTGTCGGCAACGACCGCCAGTTCCGGCGCCTGATGGAGATCCTGGGCCGCCCCGAGGTCGCGCAGGATGCGCGGTTCCTGCACAATCCCGACCGCAGCGTGAACCGCGCGGAACTTGACGCGATCCTGGAACCGCTGTGCGCCGAATGGGACGGTCTTGAACTGGCGACAAAGCTGCTTTCCAGCGGTGTGCCCGCCGGGGCCGCCTTGACGGTGCCGGAGGTTGCAGAGCATCCGCACACGCTGGCGCGGGAGATGGTGGTGTCGAAGGGCAATTACCAGGGCACCGGCATTCCCGTGAAACTGTCTCGCACGCCAGGCTCGGTGCGCTCGACACCGCCCGACTTCGGCGTGGACGGGCGCGCCATCCTGCGGGAGGCCGGCCTGGACGAGGATGTGATCGACAAGCTCTACGCCGCCGGCATCACGCTGGAAGAGCGGCGGACCTGAAACCCGACGGGGGAGACACGATGGACAAGGATCTGTTCGAAACCGGGCTCGATATCCGGAAGTCAGTGGTGGGTGCGGAATATGTCGACCGCGCCATGGCTGCCGCCGACGCCTTCAACCAGGACTTCCAGAACATGGTGACGGAGTACTGCTGGGGTGGTGCCTGGGGCCGCGAGGGACTGAGCCGTCGCGACCGCAGCCTGCTCAACCTCGCCATGCTGTCGGCCCTGAACCGGCCGCAGGAATTCAAGCTGCATTTCAAGGGCGCGCTGAAGAACGGTGCGAGCCTGGTGGAAATCCGCGAGGTGCTGCTGCAGGTCGCGGTCTATTGCGGCATCCCTGCGGGGGTGGAAGCCTTCCGGCTGGCCCGGCAGGTGATGGAAGAAGAAGGCATCGACCCGGACGAGGAGATGAAACCCGAATGACCGACCAGAAGCCGATGACCGTGCCCGGAATCAAGGCCCGGAAAGGCGGCACACCGATTGTCTCGCTGACCGCCTATGACTATCCGACGGCCAGTGCCATCGACGACCTTGTCGACTTCATGCTTGTGGGCGACAGCCTCGGCATGGTGGTTCACGGGCTGCCGACCACGCAGGGCGTCACCATGGACATGATGATCATGCATGGCCAGGCCGTGATGCGGGGCGCGAAGCGGGCGCTGGTGGTGGTGGACATGCCTTTCGGGTCCTTCGAGGAAAGTCCGGAGATGGCCTGCCGCAACGCCGTGCGCATGATGAAGGAAACCGGTTGCTCCGCCGTGAAGCTGGAGGGTGGGCAGGAGATGGCCGAGACCATCCGTTTCCTCACCGAGCGCGGGATACCCGTGCTGGCCCACGTCGGCCTGATGCCGCAGAAGGTCGCGATGATGGGTGGCTTCCGCACGCAGGGCCGCAAGTCGGAAATGGCGCTGAAGGTCATGGCCGATGCGCAGGCCGTCAATGACGCCGGTGCCTTCGCCATGGTGATCGAGGGAACGATCGAGCCACTGGCACGGGAGATCACCGAAACCGTTGCCATTCCCACCATCGGCATCGGGGCCTCACCCGCCTGCGACGGCCAGATTCTGGTGGTGAACGACCTGATCGGGCTGGCCAGCGAGTACATGCCGAAGTTCGTGAAACGCTACGCCGAAGCCTCCGACACCATCCGCACCGCTGTCAGCGCCTACGCCGACGAAGTCCGCGCCCGCACCTTCCCCGGACCGGAACATTGTTTCGGCATGCCGAAGGGGTGAAACTCGGCTGAGCTGCAAGCGATGACCTGATGTGCCCCTGACGACACTTCACGATGAAGTGGGCATGCCGATCGTTGAACCGTTCGCAATGGCGGCAGGTTCAATGGCGGTAGGAGGCATATGAGCATACAGCTGACAAATCCGCTTGACATGTGTACACATTACGTGTTTACATTGCGAAATTGACGACCTCCGGCGGCGGCTGTGAATGCCGCCATTGGTTGAGATTCATCCCAGACATGTCCTATTTTGGCATGCAAACAAGAAACAATTTTTGATTTATTTTTCGGGAGATTTTTGTGTGAATATTGAATTCGATAAGAAGAAGCGCGAGTCAAATTATGCGAAGCACGGTGTAGACTTTCTCAAGGCGGCATTGATATTCAAACGCCCGACGTTGACTGTGCTGGACAACCGACGGGACTATGGCGAAGAGCGTTTCGTCTCAATGGGCATGGCTGATGACGAACTACTGGTTGTGGTTCACACAGAAAGAAATGCCAGCATTCGCATCATTTCTGCTTGGAAAGGTGGAGGCAAGGAACATGAAAAATATGAAGAGTTTCTCACTCGACGAGATACAGAAGAAATATGACAAGGGGGAGGCCCGACCCACGTCGCCAGCGGCAAAACCGGTAGATCTGCCTGAAGGTTTCTGGGATCAGGCAGAGGTAGTGACACGCGGCACGAAGAAGTCCGTGCATCTGCGAATTGATCCTGAGGTCTGGGAATTCTTTCATGCGGGGGGCAAGGGACATCTGACCCGGATGAACGATGTACTACGGTCATACGTTGCTGCGCAGAAGAACAGGTCTACGACCGGTTAGATCATCCTTTGAACAGGCCCCTTATCGCGAGACCGGCGCGTAGGGTGCTGTGTCGATGGGTGGGCGCTGGCCGTCGATCAGGTGGGCGAGCAGATCGGCGGAACCGGCGGCCATGGTCCAGCCCAGGGAGCCATGGCCGGTATTGAGATAGAGGCCTTCCATGTCGCTCGCCCCGATCAGCGGGATGCCGCTGGGTGTCATGGGCCGCAGGCCGGACCAGACAGTGGCACGGCTGCGGTCACCCGCTTCCGGGAACAGGCCGAACAGGTCATCAAGGACATTGGCGGCCCGATGCGGGTCGATGGCGCGCTCGTGTCCGATGATGTCCGCCTTGCCCGCAACCCGCAGATTGTCGCCAAGCCGACTGACCACGAAGCGGTTGCCCTGATCGGTGATGCTGACCCGTGGTGCACGATTGGAGCCTGCCACCGGTACGGTGGCTGAATAGCCCTTCACCGGATAGATCGGCAGGGACACGCCGAGACTGCGCATCAGCTCCACCGATGCCAGACCCAGCGCCACCACCACCCGTTCGGCGCGGATCTCATCCCGGTCCGTCTCGACCCCCGTGACATGATCGCAGAACGACCTGATCGACCTGACACGCTCCCCATAGCGAAACCGGACGCCTGCCTCGGCGGCAATATGCGCCAGCTCGATGGCGAACTGATGCGCATCGCCGGTTTCATCGGTGGGAGCCAGAATGCCCGCCCCGACGCGCCCGCTGGCCACGGCATCGGCCAGCGCCGGTTCCAGTGCGGCGCATCCGTCCGGGTCGAGCACCTGCAACGGCACATCATGATCTTCCATGACATGGCCGATATGGGCCAACTCGGCCTGCGCCTTCTCCGGTCTGTCGTAGACGCGCAGGATGCCGCGCTGTTCGCGGTGGTAGTCAAGGACGTGGCTCTCGTTCAGCGCCATCAGACAGTGGCGACTGTGTTCCGCCAGCCGGACCATTGCCGGCGCATTGGCCTGCCAGCGACCGTCGGTACAGTTCCGCACGAACTGCCCCAGCCAGGCCCATTGTTGCGGGTCGGCCCGCAGGTTCAGACGGAACGGCGCATTGGCACTTGCCATCCAGCGCAGCGCCAGGCGCAGCGACCCCGGCGAAGCCCAGGGCACGGCCTCCGACGGGCTGATCTGTGCACCATTGGCAAAGCTGGTCCCGTTGGCCGGTCCCGCCTCCGCATCGACCACGGTCACCTCATGGCCCCGCGTCGCCAGGGCATGGGCCGTCGTCACACCAATGATTCCTGCGCCGAGCACGACGATCCGCAAGGCCTCGCCTCCTGTCACCTGTGACCGGGTTCCGCGACGGCTTGCCGGGGCCCGCCGTCTGGTCCAACATCCGCCGCATGAAAGTCATATACAGTCCGAAACAGGAACTGCACGCGCCGGAGTCATTCATCTCCAGCGGACGTGTCCTCCCCAGTCCCGAATGTCCAGAACGGGCCGACCGGCTTTTTGCCGCAGTGCGCGGCGCGGGGCATGAGATCACCGCACCTGATCCGGCACCGGAAAGCGCCATCGCTGCCATTCACAGCATCGACTACCTGCGCTTCCTGGCCACCGCGCACACGCGCTGGCAGGCCCTGCCCACCCCCTCCCCGTCGGTCATTCCCAACATGCATCCGGGGCGGCACATGGATCACTATCCGGCGCATGTCGTCGGACAGGCGGGGTGGCACATGGCCGACACGGCCTGCCCCATCGGCCCGGGAACCTGGGAGGCGGCGCGGGCCGCCGCGGACTGTGCGGTAACCGCTGCCGCAGATGTCCTCAGCAACGGATCACCCGCCTATGCGCTCTGCCGCCCGCCGGGACATCATGCCTATCACGATCAGGCTGGCGGATTCTGCTTCCTGAACAATGTCGCCATCGCCGCCGACTGGGTGCGGGAGCAGGGCCATCGCGCGGCGATCCTGGATATCGACGTTCACCACGGCAACGGCACGCAGGGCATCTTCTATCACCGCAAGGACATCTATTTCGTTTCCATTCATGCGGACCCGAGCAACTTCTATCCCTTCTTCGCGGGCTACGCGGGGGAGCGTGGTGCAGGCGAAGGGCTGGGGTTCAACCTGAACCTGCCGCAGGCGCCGGGCACGGGTGATGAAGGCTGGTTGCAGACCATCGACTACGCCCTGACCGAGCTGCAGCGCAACGGGACCGAGGTCCTGCTGCTGTCGCTGGGGCTGGATCCGCAGGAGAATGATCCGCTGGGCGTCCTGAAGATCACGACGGAAGGCTTCCGGCGCGCGGGTGCCGCCATCTCCGCCTTCCCCGGTCCGGTGGCGATCATTCAGGAGGGCGGTTACCTCTGCGAGGAACTGGGCGCCAATCTTGCCGCCTTCCTCGACGGTTTCGAGAACGGCTGAAGGGCGGGGCTGTCTGAGCGACCCCGGCCAGCCCCTTGGCGATTGATTTGCTGACCCCGGCCAGCCCTCTCAGGATTTCTTCGGGGTCCCCGGCCAGCCCTCTCCCCCTCCCGACCACCAACGCGAGTATCCTGATGGGTGGTCGGGAGGGGGAGAGGGCTGGCCGGGCTCCATAAGCGACTCAGCAGCGCGCGGGCCGGAGACAACAAACAGGACCACAAACAGGAACGACAGCACCTACTCGAACGGAATGCGCCAGTCCTTCATGGGGCACTTGTCCTGCTCGGCACGATAGGCGCTGCGTGTATCCAGTTCACCGTTCTGGCGCGTGGCCTCCTCATCGACCCGCCTTCGGGCATCGCCGACCAGCACGTTGATGGCCTGCCGGAAACGTTCGACGGCCACCTGAATGGTTTCCGCCGGAATTGACTGGCGCATGGACGGCACGCGCATGTCTTTCTCCAGTTCGGCAAGCAGGTTCTCCGCCGCCTCACGAAAGACGTCGACGTGCTTGTTCTCATGCGCCAGCGTCACGCGATAGGGGCAACTGTCCGGGTCCAGTTCGCGGGCGACAAAGATCCTGACAGGTCCGGCGACGATATTGACCACCAGTCGCGACAGGGCGTAGCAGCCCCGGTCTGCGGCAAGTTCCGACACCACGAGGTTTGTCCGCACGTGCAGCGACGATTCCGTGGAGCCGAGCTTCCGCCGGTTGGCGCCGGGAAAGCTCTGGCCACGCCGCCGAGAGGCTGGCAGCGCGGCCGACACCTGGTCCTGGATCAGCTCCGGTTCCAGCCATTCGATGCTGGCCCGGAAATCCGCAGCCTCCGCCACCGGACAATCAGCGGCATGACCGACACCCATCATCAGCAACATGGCCAGCAAGACTGAAGCTATTCTCGACATGGTCGCAGCATTCCAGCAGCTCGACGGACGCGCAACTGGTTCCCATGCCGCTGACATGGATTGACCGCTTCGCAGTGACCGCTATCTCGGAATGCAGACAACACGGAGCGGACGCATGACGAAGGAGATCGAGTTCTGGTTCGATTTCTCATCCCCCTATGCCTATCTGGCGTCGGAGCGGATCGAGGAACTGGCCACGAGGCACGGGCGCAGCGTCGTGTGGCGACCGTTTCTGCTGGGTATCGCTTTCCGCGCGGAGGGCACCAAGCCCCTGACCCACTATGATGCCAAGGGACGCTATTCCACACATGATTTCGCGCGTTCGGCACGGCTGTGGAACATTCCCTTCTCGTTACCCGATCCCTTTCCGGCAGCCGCACAGGACGCATCGCGGCTGTTCATCTGGCTGGACCGGCACCGACCGCAACAGGCCGTGCCGTTCCTGCACGCCATCTTTCGCGCCTATTTCGTCGGGAACCGGTTCATCGGCGACAGGGCAGTCGTGCTGCAGGTGGCAGGTGAAACCGGCATCGACATGGATCAGGCCGCTCGGGCAATCGCCGATCAGGGCATCAAGGACCGACTGCGCGAACTGACCCGGGAAGCTGTCGGCGACAAGGGGGTCTTCGGCGCTCCGACCATGATCGTTGACGGCGAGCTGTTCTGGGGCGCGGACCGGATCGACATGCTGGACCAGTGGATGACCCGTGGCGGCTGGTGAGACTCAGTCGCTGTCGGCCAGACCAAGGCGTGCATGCCAGGCCGCTATGGATTCATCCGGATACCGCCCGTGCCGGCGATCCCCCGGGTCGGGGCGGAACATCACCCAGTCCGGCCTGAAGTCCGTCATCAGGTGGGTATGCTCAGGCGGGACAGGCAAGGGCGTGTCGATCGCACTGGCCAGCGGGTGAATCTGATCCGGCCAGCGGCCGTCGAACAGCCACAAGTGAGTGCCACAGGTGCCGCAGAACCGCCGCTCCGCATTGCTCTGCGACACGACCCCATCTTCATCTTCCAGGCGCGCGTGATAGCTGCGGAGCTGGTCCTCCCCCTGAAGGATCTCGAGACTCGCTGCCTCTGCACCAATGTTGATCGCCGAACCACCGCCACCACCGGTCTTGCGACAGATGCCGCAGTAACAGACGTTGAAGGGGTAGGGATGCTGGCAATGCACCCGAAACCGAACCGCCTGACAATGACACGATCCCTCAAGCAGCATTTCCCGGATTCTCCTCCATCATGTCCGGAGGCAGATGTGCAACCCGACCATCGACGATCCTAGATCGGCTTTGCCCCTGATGGAACCGTAGCGATAGCAGAGGGTTTGTACACTTATTGCGCGCAGCAGCGCCGGTTGGAAATCAATCGTTCTGCTTCTTCCCCAAACCGCTCTTCCGCGCAAATTCGGAGCGCTGACGCGAATAGGCCGGTGCGACCATGGGGTAGTCGGGTGGAAGAAGCCATTTGGCCCTGTACTGCTCAGGTGTCATGTCATAAGCCGCATGCAGATGCCGCCTGAGCGTCTTGAGCTTGCGTCCATCCTCCAGGCAGACCAGATACTGGTCCTTGACGGACTGCCCTATCGGCACAGCCGGTTCATGAACTACCTGTTCCGGTGATGCTTCACCGCTGTCGATACCGGAAAGCGCGGACCGGGTGTCACCGATCAGGGAGACCAGACCGTCAACACCGATTTCATTTTTCGCAACATAGGCGGTCACGATCTGAACAGTCATGCTCATGATCCGCGCAAGTGACCCGTCATCGTCGTCACTGCTCACCCGCTTCCTCCCAAGATACCGCCCCGACGCCTTAACAGCGTTTCAGACAGATGCATTAAGTCCTTGCTTTCAAACAATATGCTGATTGGGCGAGTCAGCAATTGCAACCAAAAACAGCAATGATTCACATGACACCATCAAGGGTGGAGGAATTGATTGCCACAAGCAGATAGAGCGTATCTGCCCGCGCAATCGAACAAGAAAATGCGCAAGCGGTTGCGCCCCGGGACATGATCAAGACGCTGTCAATGTCGGCGACAGTGCGGGTCTCGACGCGCTTGTCATAGTCGGGTGTGCAGCGGCGAGCCATGTCCCTGTTGCGGGCAAATCATCTTGAGGAAACGTCCTAATTGGAGAGCCATGTCAAAGTTGCGCCACACCCCCGCACTCAACGCATGGCAAGTAGACGAACGGCAACGGGCGGTCCCTCGCACCCAACGGTGCGGGGCACAGGGCAAAGGGCACAGGGCACATCGCACAAGGCCATCGCACAGGGGCAGGTCGCGGAAATTCCCTGCAGGTATGCAGCAGGACAGACCTCACGCGCGACCGGTTGAATCCGGGCAGGAAACCGGACACCCGTCACCCACCTTCTGACTGATCTTCGTTGCAATCAATTCGCGTATTAGTTGAGATTCCAAGCCCCTGCACCGAAAGCCGGACGGGCCAGCCAGTCGGACACAGGGTGACGGGTTTCTACAGTGATCCGCAGATCATCCGTCAAAGCCCACGAATGTCGCGACCTCGGAGACCGGTCGTCGAACTGATTTCACCGTATTTGCAGCAAATTCCTCGTCCGGATACCCCATCGCGACACAGGTCATGATTACCTGATCCTCAGGGATCTGCGCGTGCTCCCGAACCACTGCCGACTGCATGATGCCCTGCCCGTTGATGACCGCCCCCAGGCCACGGGTCCAGGCGGCCAGAACCAGACCATAGGTCACGGCGCCGAGATCGAAATGCGCGATTGTCGCACCGGGATCCATATCCTTGTCATAGGTCACGACAATCGAGACCGGGGCATCGAACTGGCGGAAACCACGCATCACCCAGTCCTGACGCCGCTCCTTGTCATAGCGATCGATCCCCATCGCCTCGAAAAGCTGCACGGCGATGTCGATCTGGCGCTGGCGGTGCACGCCCTCGTATTCCCCATGCATCGGGATCTCGCGCTGAGGCTTGATGCCGGCCAGCATCCGTTCGCTGTTGCCCTGCCGGATCCTGTCGAGCGGCTCCCCCGTCACGACATGCAGGTGCCAGGGCTGGGTATTCATCGACGATGGCGCGCCTGTCGCCAGCTCGATGATCTCTTCGATCAGCGCCTGCGGTACCGGATCAGGCTTGTAGCCACGGATACTGCGGCGCGCGCGCACCAGTTCGTCGAATTGCATCGTCTCTCCCCTTGGATCTGCCGGGCGGTTCCAAGCCGCACCCTGCACCCAGATACCATGGACGGCACCACCAAGGGGGCCGAAATCCGGCGCCCCCAGACTGCGTTGGGTGCAGGGTAGGATGATGGCGTCTCCGCCAGCAGGCGACCCGGCAACCCGGTCGAGATCCCGGGCCGCGCCTACATATGGATCGCGACAGGTACCACCAGGGTGTCCGGTGGCGCGGCCTGCAGGATCGGGCGAACCAGATCCTTGAAGACCTCTTCCGGATCATTCCCGACGTCGCCGGGCGCGGTGACGGTCACACCTCCTTCGGTGCCATGCCAGTCGCCATTCAGGTCGATCAGGGCCCAGGGGCCGCCGATATCCTCCTCATCCATGATATCGACAGCTTCCGCCGCCGTGCGCACGAGTTCCATATCATCGGCATCCTCGATGCTCATGCGGAGCATGAGATGGCCCTTGCCCCCGCAGTGATCGCACGGCACAGGCTCCCCTGTATCGCGCCGCCCCTCTGCTGTAAGACGCAGGAAACGTGGCAGCAGGTAGGTCTTCGCCGGAAGATGCCCCTGCCCCTTGCACCGACCGCAGTCGGTCTGCACGTCGGGGCGCTCCGCCTTGCGGGGCAGCGCGAAATCATCGGTCCAGGGACCACCCACATCCCACCAGTCGGTCTTCGGGGAGGGGTAGACAGCGGCGGTCCCGACGATCATGTCGCCCTCGACCACATAACTCGCGCCGGTCTCGTCCGCCACGCTGTTCGCCGCCGCACACAATTCCTTGAGCGACATCTGGGGGCCGATCTCGACGGGGCCGTCGTCATTCTCCAGATGCTGGAATTCCAGCAGGGACTGGCGTCGCGTCATGCGCCAGGAAACGGACTCGCTGTCATCAGGAGCTGACTCCCGGTCCGCGAAGGGCCAGATGAGATCATCCACTCTGGCACGGAAATCCACAGGCGACTTGTCCCCTTCCGACCCGGCCATCATCACGTAGAGCAGCGACTTGCCCATGAGACTTCCCCTTCCGCAGCTCGCTTGTTACGACCAGGAAATGGGAACATAGAGTGAACATGATTTCAACCAAAATCTCTCCCATAGGTTAGGAGAGGCGCAAGACCACACTGCAGACGTGCATCAGGCGCACGACTCAGAGGCTTCTCGGCGTACGGTTCAGCGACGAAGGAGAAATGGTGGAGCCAGGCGGAATCGAACCGCCGACCTCTTGAATGCCATTCAAGCGCTCTCCCAACTGAGCTATGGCCCCACCGTATTCGTGGCGGGTTCCGCAAAGCGGCCCGCGACGGAGGCGGAAACTAGGCAAAGCCGATGCGGATTGCAAGCGCTCAATACAGGCCACTGCCAACAGGCGAACCGGCAGTCACTCGGCGGCTGCCGACGCGCTTTCCGTCGACCGCGAGAGCCCCCGCAGCGTCAGCCAGCCAAGCGCCAGTATGGGGGCGAAACCCGCGAAGACCCAGAAGCCGACCGCCCCGGTATCCGCCGCATCGATCCCGTCCGCGTAACCGGCCAGATTGGCGAACAGACCCGCAAGCGCGGCACCAAGACCATAGCCGATCATCTGAGTCGTCGGCACAGCGGCAGAAGCCCGTTCGCGATCACCGTCCAGCGCCGAAGCGATGATGCGGCGGAGCACAAAGGCCCATGCACCGCCGAAGCCTGCCCCGAGGCAGAAGGTGAAAGGCAGCAGGCTCCATATCGATCCCTGCGGCAGGGCAACCGCCAATCCCAGCACACCGATGGTCATCAGCGCGGCACCACCCCGGATCACCGGCATCTCGTAGCGCTGGGACAGACCGGAAACCGCCAGCGCCGCTATCGTCCAGGCCACGGACTCGGAGGCGACCAGATAGCCGCCGACCAACGGCGAGACCCCGAAGCGCATCTGAGCCAGCAGCGGCCCGTAGAGCGTGAAGGATATGGTGCCGGTGGCGAAGAACAGGACGAAAAGGATCCCGCCACCGACCGGCGAACCGATCGCCAGGGTGTTCAGCGGAAACAGCCGGACGACGGCCCCCCGATCCAGCCGGAAGAAGGCCACGAGCATCAGGATGCCGAGCACGATCAGGCTGACCGAAGCCACGCCCGATGCCAGCGTTCCCGCCGTGGCAATCGCGACAATGGCCAGCAGCAACAGCAGCAGGCGCGACCATGGTACCGCCGAAGGGACGTCCGATGTCGCATGCCCCTTCTCGGGCCGGTCGCTGCGCAGCAGAAGAAGGGCGAGCAGGACCAGCAGAAGCGCCTGAACCGCGAAGGCAACGAACCCCATGCGCCAGAGACCGGCGTTGGCGAAGACGCCCCCGATCAGGGGCCCGCAGAAGGCGGATGCGCCCCAGATTGCGGAAATCAGTGCCATCACCACGGGCAGCAGACGATCCGGAAACAGCCGGTCGGTGGCGACGAAGACGATGGCGACCAGCGCGCCACCGCCCAAGCCCTGCCCCAGCCGACCGATCAGGATCACGGCCATGTCGGGTGCGACGGCGCTCGCCAGGCAACCAAGCGCGAACAGGCTGGCGGAGCCGCACATGGCCAGACGCAGACCGATGCGCACCGCCAGCAGACCGGTCGCCGCACCCGCCACGACGGAGCCGATTTCGTAGAGCGCCAGTGTCCAGCCCATCCAGGGGGCACCACCGACCTCGATCACAGCGCTCGGCATCAGGGTCGCCACCATGAGTGCGTCCGCCGCATGCAGCCAGACCCCCAGACAGAGCACGATGAAGCGCGGCAGATGCCCGCCCCGCAGCAGTTCCTGCCATGGGGCATGGATGGTCTGGCTCGGCTCTGGTGTCGGGACGGTCATGGCATCGCCAATCTGGGGCAGCAGGCGCGCGGCGACAAGCTGACGGAACCGTCGGGCGACTTCCGACGCCGGGATACTGCAGTGCAGCACCAATTGGCAATCATTGGTACGCCTCTGTCTCAGTATTCCCGGCCAGCATGCCCGTAAGATTTGCGCCACAAACATATGAACGTATGGAGAGCACCTTGGCCTATCGCATTTCCGTGGATACCGGTGGAACATTCACCGACGTGGTCGTGACCGACCCGCAGGGGCATATGACAATCGGCAAGGCGCTGACGACCCGTGACCGGATCTCCGTCGGCATGAAGGAGGCAATCTCCGCAGCCGCAGGCGAACTGGGGATCACCTTCGGTGAATTGCTGGCCCAGGCCGATCTGCTGATCTATGGCACCACACGGGCGACCAACGCCATCGTCACCAAGACAGTGGCCAAGACCGCCTTTGTCACCACGGAGGGGTTCCCCGATATCCTGCTGCTGAAGGAAGGCGGCAAGTTCAATCCGCATGACTTCACCGAGGAATATCCGGACCCCTACATCCCGCGCCGCCACACGTTCGAGATGTCGGAGCGCATCGGCGCACAGGGCCAGGTGACGACGCCGCTCAATGAGGCACAGGCCCGTGCCACGCTGGAAACCATCCGGGACCGGGGTTTCGAGGCGATTGCCGTCTGCCTGATCTGGTCCATCGCCAACCCGGAGCACGAGCTTGCCATCGGCGCCATGATCCAGGAGATCATGCCCGACGTGCCGTTCACGCTGTCGCATGAGCTGATTCCCATCGTCCGCGAGTACCGCCGCGCGTCTGCCACCGCCATCGATGCCTCCCTGAAGCCGCTGATGCAGTCACACCTGCGCGGGCTGGAGCAGGACATGCGCGAAGCAGGTTATGCGGGGGAGATCCTGGTCAGCACCACGGCGGGTGGCTGCAACCATGTCGAGGCGCTGGTGCAGAAACCGATCTATACCATCGGCTCCGGCCCGGCGATGGCCCCGATCGCGGGCCTCACCTTCTCCCAGGCTGAGGCCATGGGCGACAATGTGATCATCTGCGACACCGGCGGCACGACCTTCGATGTCGGGCTGGTGCGCGACGGTCGCCTGACCTTCAGCCGCGATACCTGGCTGGGTGGCCTCTATACGGGTGACCTGCTGGGTGTGTCCTCGGTCGACATGCGCTCCATCGGTGCGGGCGGCGGCTCCATCGCCTGGGTCGACGAGGGCGGGCTGATGCGGGTCGGTCCGCAGTCGGCAGGTGCCGACCCGGGTCCCGCCTGCTACGGCAACGGCGGCGAGGACCCGACGGTGTCCGACGCGGCGGTGGTGCTCGGATACTTCGATCCGGATTACTTCCTCGGCGGTCGCATGACGCTCGACGTGGAGGCCGCGCGGCGCGCCGTGAAGCGGGTGGCGGACCAGGCCGGTTACACGGTCGAGGAAACGGCCTTCCGCATCATGGGCCTGGCCAGTGACCTGATGATGCGCGCCATCAGCGACATCACCATCAATGAAGGCTTCAACCCCCGCGAAAGCACCATCGTCGCAGGCGGCGGCGCGGCGGGCGTCAACATCATGACCATTGCCAACGAGCTTGGCTGCAACCGGGTGATCCTGCCGAAGGTCGCCTCGGCGCTGTCAGCGGCAGGCATGCAGTTCGCCGACATCGTGGCGGAGGAGGCGACGAGCCTCGTCACCCTGTCCAACCGCTTCGACATGGCGGCGGTCAACGCGACGCTGGAGGATCTGGAAGAACGGCTGGAGGCGTTCCGGCGTACCCTGCCCGGCGGCGGCGACCGCTACCGGCTGGAACATGTCGCGGAAGCCCGGTATCTGGCGCAGGTCTGGGAACTGGATACGCCCATCGGAACGTCACGCTTCAACTCCCAGCAGGATCTCGACAACTTCGTCGAGGCCTTCCACCAGGTGCATGAGCGGGTCTTCGCCGTGCGGGACGAAGGCAGCCCGGTGGAGGTCGTGACCTGGAAGGTCCGGCTGGTGGTGCAGATTTCCGAGCCTCCGGTGATCGCCGGGGCCATCGACAGCACGACGGAGGCCGGGAAGCCCACGGTCAGCCGCCAGTGCTATTTCGGGGACGCGACCCCGGTGACGACCCCGATCTACAAGGCAGCGGACATCGAACCCGGCAACCGCATCAGCGGCCCGGCGATCATCGAGGAGCCGACGACCACGCTTGTCGTCTATCCCGGCATGTCCGCAACCGTCAGCGCGGCTGGCAATTATCGTCTCGACGTGGCCTGAAAGGAGTCCCTCCCATGACCGAAGCCAAGAACGAGAAATTCGATTCCTACATGACCGCGATCATCGCCAACCGCGTTGACGGCATCATCCGGGAAATGACCAATACCCTGCTGCGTGCCGCGCGATCCGCGGTGATCAACAGCGCGCGGGATTTCAGTTGTTCCATCTGCACCGGCGACAACAAGTTGCTGGCGGCGGCGGAGGGTCTGCCGATCCATATCTTCGGCAGCCACATGCAGTCCAAGGCCATGACCGACTTCAACGACGATATCCGGGAAGGCGACTGCTACCTGCACAATGACCCCTATTCGGGCAACACGCATGCCGCCGACCACACCTTCCTGGTGCCCGTGTTCTTCGAAGGGGAACACCTGTTCACCGCAGTCGCCAAGGCGCACCAGGCCGACATCGGCAACTCGTTGCCCACCACCTACATGGCCGGCGCCAAGGACCAGTACGAGGAAGGCGCCCTGATCTTCCCCGCCGTCCGCATTCAGCGCGACTACACCAACATCGAGGACGTGGTGCGCATGTGCCGGTCCCGCATCCGGGTGCCCGGGCAATGGTATGGCGATTATCTGGCCGGAATCGGTTCCGCCCGGATCGGCGAACGCCGCCTGAAGGAGCTTTGCGAGAAGTACGGCAAGGACACCATCAAGGCCTTCATCCGCGACTGGTTCGACTATTCGGAGGAACGGATGGCCCAGGCCATCGCCAAGCTGCCGAAATCGGCCCTGAAGAACTCCGGTGCGCATGACCCCTATGGCGATCTGCTGCCGGAGGGGATTCCGCTGAACGTGGAGGTCAGGATCGATCCGGACGACCGCATGATCGACGTGGACCTGACCGACAATATCGACAATGTCGACTGCGGCCTGAACGAGAGCGAGGCCTGTGCCTCCGCCTCCACCATCGCAGGTGTCTTCAACTCGCTCGATCCGACGGTGCCACGCAACTCCGGTTCCTTCCGCCGCATTCGGCTGCACCTGAAGGACGGAGCCATCGCCGGGCGTCCGAAGTTCCCGCACAGTTGCTCGGTCTCCACCACCAATGTCGCCGACCGACTGATCAACATCGTGCAGTCGGCCTTCGCGGAAATCGGTGACGGCTGGGGCCTGGCGGAGGGCGGTGTCGGCATGGGTGCCGGTTTCGCCGTGGTGTCGGGCAAGGACAACCGGGTCGAGGACGAGCCCTATGTGAACCAGCTGATCATCGCCAGTTCCGGCGGCCCGGCCAGCCCGGTGGCAGACGGCTGGATCACCTATGGCCTGCCTGTCGTGGCCGGGCTGATGTACCGCGACTCCGTGGAGATCGACGAGTTGAAGCATCCGCTGCAGTTCCAGTATCTGCGCATCGTCACCGGCAGTGGCGGTGCCGGTCGGCTGCGCGGGGCACCGGCCATGGAACTCTCCTACGGTCCGACGGAAATGCCGATGGATGTGCTCTGGCCCTGTGACGGCACCGTCTATGCACCGAAGGGTGTCCGGGGCGGGGATGCCGGTTCCGCCTGCCAGCATTTCAAGGTCAGCGCCAACGGGCTGGAAGAGGAACTGCCGAGCATCGTCGAGGTCCAGTTGAAGAAGGGCGAGCGGGTGCGGGGCAATCACTCCGGCGGCGGCGGCTACGGCAGCCCGCTCGACCGCGATCCGCGCAAGGTGCTGAAGGACGTGCTGGAGCGTTACGAAACAGCCGACAGGGCACGCGACGTCTATGGCGTCGTGCTGACCGGTTCAGGCGACGAAGAGTCGCTGACGCTCGACGTTGCCGCCACCGAGAAGCTGCGGGCAGAACGCGCCGCCGCTTGACGGAGTCCCGGTCAATCCGAACCGGAAGAAGGCCCCTTCCCCCTTGACGGGGGAAGGTCGGGATGGGGGGTGAACCGGCGCAGCCGACCATCCATGATCACGCCACGGGGCCAGCCCCGGCGATGATGATCTCCCGGGTGTAATCGGTCAGGTAGTCGCAACCGTCCGCCGTCACCACGATGGAATCGCCGATGCGCCCGCCCAGGCTGCCATCCAGGCTGATTCCGCCGTCAACGGCGAAGGTCATGCCCGGCTGCAGGATGGTGGTGTCCCCGGCCTTGAGTTCAGGGGCCTCCAGGTAGGACATGCCGATGGAACGGCCGGTGCGGTAGCCGGTGACATAGCCGCGTTCGCTGTAGACGGCGTTGGCCGCGGCCGCCACGGATTCCGCTGTCACCCCTGGCCTGATCGCGGCAATTGCCGCCTGCTGTGCGTCGATGGCGGCCTGCTGCACGCGGGCGGCATCATCGGACACCTCATCGACAAAGAACATGCGGTCGAAGCCGAGCTTGTAGAGCTTGAACTGCGCCATGTTGCAGAAGCAGAAATAGACCGGATCACCCACGGCCAGTGGCTTCACGCTGGCACGGCGATGCACCATCGAGGTATCGCGGCCCGACTGCATGACCTGCAGATTGTGGATCATGGGGGAGACAAAGGCCTCCCACCCGCGCGCAGTCAGAAACCCGGCGGCCTTGCGCGTGCCCGCATTGATGACCGCCAGCGCGGCCTCGTATTCCGGCGCGCCTGCCGCAAGCGCCCCCTCCGCCGCCGCCATCATCGCCCCGGCGATCTCACCCGCCTGGCGCATGACAGCGATTTCCTCCGGCGACTTGATCATCCGCATCGGTCCCAGCACCGGTGCAATATCGGTCAGAAGCGTGTCCGGCAGGCTGCTGTCGAACCAGTTGCGCACAATGGCGGGCAGGGTCGCAGCCTCCACCGCGATGCTCCCGTGCCGGTCCCCCAGCACGCGCGCCAGAACGGTTTCCCAGCGGTTCGCGCCCGCATCCTCCCAGGTCTCGATCCGGCCGACCCAGGTCATGGCACCCACCATCTCGCTTTCCATCTGCGGCGTCAGAACCGTTGGCTCCTCGTCCGGGCGGATGATCAGGAATGTCGGGCGGCCGAATTCCACCGAGAGATAGCCCCAGAACCCGGCCAGCCAGGCAATCGAGCTTTCGTCGGTCAGGATGGCGACCGCGATCCCTTCCTCCCGCATCCGCTGCTGAAACGCGATGGTCCGTTGGCGTGCCTGCTCCAGCATCGGTGCATCTCCCTCAAGTTCTTCTGTCCGATCAGCCTTTCGCCGACACCAGCGGTCGCAATCAGCACTGGCACGATGTTCAGGCACGTGGAACTCTCCTGACAGGTTGGGAGTGCGATGCGGATGACGCAATATCCATCAGCGACACGGAATGTCCGGTTCGACGCCGGTCGTCATCACCGCGCCAAGATCGGTTTCGTGCTGCTGGCAACAGAGCAGACGATCGAGGATGACATGATGCGCCATGCGCCGGACGGCGTCGGCATGCATTTCGCCCGCGCCGCCATCCCCGACTCCATCACCAACGCCACGCTCGCGGCGCAGGCCGACCTGCTGGCCGGGGCCGCCGCGACCCTGTTGCCGGACGGATCGCTGGATGTCATCTGCTACGCCTGCACCTCCGGCAGTCTGGTGATCGGGGAGGACCGGGTCTTCACCGAACTGAACCGGGGCGCGCCGAACGCGAAGGCCACATCGCTGATCACCGGCGTCATCCGTGCCCTGCAGGCCGTTGACGCGAGGCGGATCGTCGTGGCAACGCCCTATCTGGACGAGATCAACCGCAGGGAAGCGGCGTATCTGGTTCAGGTGGGCTTCGACGTGATCGACATTCAGGGCCTGAACCTGGAAAAGGACAGCGACATGATCCGGGTGGCCCCCGACTACATCCAGGAATTTGCGCTGTCGCTCGACCGTCCCGATGCGGACGCGATCTTCGTCTCCTGCGGCGCGCTGCGTACGCTGGACGTCGTGCAGCAGTTGGAGGAACAGGCCGCCAAACCCGTCATCGCCAGCAATCAGGCGATGCTGTGGGACACGCTGCGGCTGGGTGGCATCAATGACCGGCTGGATGGGCTGGGTCGCCTGCTGCATCTGCCATGAAGGTTGCGGTGTTCCAGTGTGATCTGGCTGGCGCGGATGCGGAGGCGCGTCTGGCAAGGCTGCATCAGGTGATGCAACAGGCACAGGCCGATCTGCTGCTCTGCCCGGAACTGTTCATGTCCGGCTATCACGTTGGTGACCGCATCCCGCAACTGGCGGAAGAGCAGGACGGCCCCTTCGCCAGACGCGTTGCGGAGATCGCAAGGACGACAGGGATGGCGGTCGCCTATGGCTACCCGGAAGCGGCAGAGGGCCGGATCTACAACAGTGCGCTCTGCGTCGGGCGCAATGGTGAAACATTGGCCAACCATCGGAAGCTCGTCATTCCGCCCGGACCGGAGGTCGGACATTTCACAGCGGGCGACGGCCTGACCCTGTTCGACCTCGACGGGTTCCGGATGGCCCTGCTGATCTGCTACGACATCGAGTTCCCGGAGGCTGCCCGTGCAGCTTCGGCGGCGGGCGCGGAAGTGATCCTGGCCCCCACCGCCCTCGCCGCGCAATGGTCGGTCGTTGCCGAACGGGTAATTCCGGCGCGCGCGTTCGAGAATGGCACCCACATTGTCTATGCCAATCACACCGGAACGGAGAATGGGCTCGAATACGCCGGATCAAGCGTGATTCTTGACCCGATCGGGGGTGATCAGGCCCGTGCAGGCACATCAGAGACTGTAATCACGGCGATTCTTGATAATGACCAGGTCCACCGCGCACGCGCCAGACTGCCCTATCTGCAGGATGTTGCGACCCTGCGGGACCGGCTGCGGTGAGCCGGATCAGTTCTGGCGCAGCAACTGCTCCGCCCGGTCGAAACGTTCCGTCTCGATCAGCATGGCGACATAATCGGCCAGCAGCGAACGGTCGGTCGGGCGCTCCGCGACAAGCCCTTCGTAGACCGCAATCGCCTCCTCATCCGCACCAATGGCGCTGAGGCCGGTCGCCTTCCTGCGCCGGGTCTCGAAGTCATCCTCCTGTTTCGCCGCAATGCGTTTCAGCATCTCGCGATAGGCGGCGCGACCCTCCTGCGGGCGGTTCATGGCGGAGAGGGACTGGCCATAGTAGTACCAGGGCCGATGGTCGGCCCGCCCCTCGGCATCGGCAACGCGGAAGTACCGGTCCAGCACCTCGACAGCCTTCTCGGCGCGCCCGGCAAACGTGAAGGTGCGACCGGCCTGCAGCAGCCGGTCAGGATCGTCGCCGATCCGGCCCAGCAACTTGTCCCAGGCCTGCACCGCCACGTCCGGCTTGGCCGCCTGCTCTGCCCAGTCGGCCATCTGCAACAGGGGCCGGGTCTCGTCAGTCGACGGGACCAGGCGGCTGAGCAACTGCCCCACCTCGTCAAGGCCGCGTTCCGCGATCAGCGCATTCACGTAAGGAGCCAGCACCGGATCCGCACCTGACACCGGCGGCCTTGGCGCCACCAGTGCGATGGTCCGCGCCGTGGCACCGACGTCGTTCAGCAGTTGCAGCCAGGCAGCGCGTTCCGGCCCGGTTCCGGCTGACCGGGCCCTGCGGGAGAGCCATTCCAGCCCCCGCTCCGGCGGGCGCGGCCCCCAGAGAAACACGAGCTGCTGCACATCGGGCGAGTCCGGTCGTGCGTCCTGTGCCAGCAGGCTGAAGGCCTGCTCAGCCGCCGGTTTGGCACCGAGATCAAGCAGCCGGAACGCGGCATTGCGGCGATCCTGATCACTCAGGCGCTTGTCGATGGAGCGGCGTGTGACCCAGGTGATCAGGTCGTCCTGCCGTCCGGCGGTCGCCAGCGCTTCCTCGTAGACCGGGGGCCAGGGGCCGGTCGGCTCCAACCGTGCGACCTTTTCAAGGAACGGCAAGGCGCGGACTGGCCCGGCAACCTCCAGCAACTCGTAGAGCAGCAGGTCGCGCCGGGCAGCGGGTGGGCTGGATTGCAGACTCCGGACGAGGACGTCCGCGCGTTCCTTGTCCGCCTTCGCCAGACGCAACGCCTGCACATAGGCCTCTTCCCACTTCGCCGGATCCGCCTTCGCCAGATCGCGCAGGGCCGGCAGCGCCACATCGCCGAGCCCCGCGTCCAGCAGGGCGAACAGCAACCCCTCCCGTGTGGCCGCATCCATGGTCGGGTCGGCAAGTGCGGTTTCCGCGAAGCGGCGCAGGTCCGCCGGGTCACCGCCACGGCCAAGCGCCGCGACATAGGCACTGCGGACCTCCGCCGTGCCGGGCAGCAGCGCGCGCAGGATCGGCACCGCTTCCTCTGCCCGCCCGGCAGCGGTCAGGGCCTGCCCCCAGACGAGCGATGCCTCATTGCCCGGATAGAGTTTCTGCAGCTTCTCCGCTGCTGCGAACGCCAGGTCAGGTTTCGCCCCCTGCGCGGCGAGATAGTAGATGTCGGAAAGCACCTGGCGACCCGGCTGCGGCGTCGATTTCAGCCAGGCAAGCACCGGTCCGACCTTGCCCGCCTGTGTCTCCAGTCGCGCCCAGCCTTCCTGCACCTGCGGCGCGTCACGCTGTTCCCGCAAGGCCCGCAGCAGCGGCAGTCCGTCCTTCGCCTTGCCGAGTTCGAGGTAGAGGTTGGCGAGATTGGCAATGGCAAAGGGCGGTGTCGCGGGATCGCGCGCCACAGTCTCCAGCAGCGCCAGCGCGCGCGCATTCTCGCCCAGATCGGTCAGTGTCCGCGCGATGGAGAGACGCGTTGCAAGTGGCGGGTTGTCAAGCGACAGGGCCTTCTCCACCCAGTCCCGCGCGGCCTTGTTGTCGCCCCGTGCGACCGCGATGCGTGCCGCCATGGCGGGTCGTTTGGCCAGGAAGTCCTGTCCGGTTTCCGCCAGCAGCCAGTCGATCAGACCAAAGTCGCCTTGTTCCGCTGCATTCTCGGCCAGCGACGCAATCGTGTCCTCTGGCAACAGGCGCGGATTCTGCCGTCGTGCCTCGGCAAAGGCGAGCTGCGGCTGGTCCAGTTCGATGGCCAGCGCCATCAGGTCGTCGGCAAGCAGCAATGGCTGCGGCTCGCCTGCCCCGCGATCCAGCAGGAAGGCCAGCGCCTGTGGCTTTCGGTCGACTGCGGAAAGAGCCGCGACATAGGCTTCCGCATCCTGCGGTGTGCCGGGCAGCAGGTCCTTCAGGATCGGCAGTGCTTCCTCCGCCCGACCGCGTGCGATGAGGGCATTGGCATAGATCCGGCGCGTGCGCTCATCCTGCTCCAACTGGTACAGGCGCGTCGCGGCATCGAAAGCCAGCGGTTCCGCCCCGCTCTCCGCCGCCAGGAAATGAATATCTTCCAGCAGCTGGCGGTTCGTGACGCGGGCGCGGGTCAGCCAGTCCTGCACCCGTTGCGGATCACCGGCACGGGTTTCAAGCCGCGCCCAGCCAGCCTGAACCTGGGACTCGGAGCGCTGTTCCGCGAGGGTCCGCATCAGCGGCAGGCCATCGCGGGCGCGGTCCAGCTCCAGATAAAGCACGGCCAGATTGCCGATCGCCCATGCAGGTGTGGCGGGATCACGGGCCAGACCTTCCAGCCGTTTCAGGGCACCCGCCTGATCCCCCAGTTCAGCCTGCACCCGCGCCAGATCGATCCGGTCATTCAGGCGCAGGTCCGGCAGGGCGCTGGCCCTGGCCAGCCATTCCGCCGCGGCCTTGCGGTCGTTGCGCGCAATGGCGATGCGGGCGGCGGTGACAGGTCGCGCCTCCAGGAACGCCGGACCGAGGGCGGACAGCATGGCGTCGATCAGTTCGAACCGGCCTTCCAGCGCCGCAGTCTCGGCCAGATAGGCGACGGTATCCCCCGGCAGCCGGGTCGGGTCCTGGCGCTGCAACTCCGCGAACGCCAGTGCGGACTGCCCCTGATCGATGGCAAGGGTGATCAGGTCGTCCGCCAGTTGCGGCGGCAGGGCCGTGTCTGCCCCACGCGCCTTAAGGAAGGCCAGGGCATCCGCCCGGCGGTTTGCCCCGATCAGGGCTTCGATCCATGTTTCCGCGTCTTCCGCGTTGCCCGGCAACAGGACCTCAAGCACCGCCAGAGCCTGCGCTGCCCGCCCATTGGCCGTGAGCGCCTGACCATAGAGACGGCGGGATTCACGGTCCGGGTGGTCGCGAAACAGCCGCTCGGCCGCGAACAGGGCAGAGACCGGCGCCAGTCCCGGCGTCGAGAGCGCGACGATGTCGGTCAGAACTTCCCGGTCGACCAGACCCTGCTGCTGCAACCACGCGAGCAAGGCCTTGTCCTTACCCGCAATTGCCGCGATCCGCGCCCAGCCTGCCTCCGCCTCGGGGGACGGATTGGCACGCCGCAGGCTGTCGAAGGCGGCCAGGCCTGCCTGCAGCCGCTCCGTGCTGATGTAGAGTTGAGTCAGTGAGCGGATCATCGGTTCGTTCAGGTCGGGACGTGCCGCGATCCGGTCCAGCAACTCCGCGGCCTTCGGGTCCTCGCCCAGCTTCAGCCAGGCGCGTGCCAGGCGAAACTGCTCGTGCGTCGGCAGGTCAGTCTCTGCCGCGGCCCGCTGCACCTCGGCCACCGCATCATCGCGTCGGCCAATACTCAGCAGCAACTCCGCCATCAGCGCCGGATGCGCGGCCCGGAACGGTGCCTGCAGTTCCTCCAGCAGTTTCTGCGCCAACGCCTGGCGGCGGAATGCCACTGCAACATCGCCCAGGGCACGCAGACGGAAGTCGGTCAGTCCGGAGAGGTCGCGCCGCAGGGACACCTGTTCCAGCAGATCGACTTCCTGCCCCTGCAAGGCGAGGTCGATGAAGACCGGAAACGCCAGGTCCGGCAGCTTGTCCGCCTTGTCCAGCGCCACGAGATGTTCGAGCGCCACGGTCGTGCGATCCAGGCCATCCTGCATCCGGGCCCAGAACACCAGCAGGGGTGGCGAGAGATACAGTTCCCCCTCGAACGCGCTCAACAGGCGGATGCCAAGGGCGTTCTGTTCGCGTTCCGCGGCTTCACGGATGATCGGCACGATGACCGCCCGATTGCCCTTGGCCTTCGCGAAGCGGGCGACGATGTCAGCGGCCCGGTCTTCTTCGCCATAGGTGCCGGCGATCATGGCGTAGAGTTTGACCGAACGGACTTCGAACGATGTCGGGTTGCTGCGCCACATGCGTTCCAGAAACGCCAGGGCCTTCAGCGGTTTCTGATCGGCAGCAGCAAGTTCGGCCGCCTCGAGAAAGTCCGAGGGCCGGGCATTGCCGTCGTCGATCAGTTGCGCAAGGCTTGCCTGCAACCTGCCGTAGTCACCACGATAGCGATACAGGTCGACGAGCTGTCGCTGTTCCTCCGGCTTGTGGTCTGCGGCAACGACCTCCGCCAGCATTCGCACGAAGTCATCCTGACGCTGTGCAAACCTGTAGAACTCGGCCAGCTTCCGCTTCGCGCCGATATCCTTCGGACGTCGGGCAATGTAGGACTCCATGACCCGTATCGCCTTGTCGATGTCCCCGTCATGCAGGGCAATATCGGCCAGCGAAGCCACGACCACGACGGATGTGTCGCCCGCGTCCAGCCGTTCCTGCAACGTGTCCCGCGCCAGATCCACCTTGTCCGACCGCAACTGCAGCAGCGCCACGTCCTTCTTGCTCGGGATCAGCAACAGGCTGAGCCCGACGCCCAGGACGACAACAACAATCAGCAGGACCAGGTTCAGGCGCACGGTATCGTCAGCCTGCTTCCGCCGGGCGGATCACGATGCCGACCGGCTGATAGGCATGGGTCGGCAGTTCCACGATCAGCACACCATCGGAGCCAACCGTCTGTTCATCGCTGACGGTGGAACCGTCCGGCAGGGTTGCCTCGGCCCGCCACTGGCCAGGCGTCATCCCGCGCCACTGCATCGCGCCATGGCCGAACCCCTGTCCCTTCATGCGCAGCGAGGCGCCGTCCCGGGCCAGATCCCACAGATGCCAGCGCGCGTCCACAAGCGATGAAACATCATCTCGCTGCGCCGGTTCCCCGCGCGCGACCAACCGGTATTCCGGCTCGGCCACCGCTTCATCCAGCGCGACATAGAGATTGCCCTGAAACCGGGTGTAGCCCAGAACCCCGACCGCCGAATCCATGTCGACGGTACGGTCGTCGGCATTGTCGTGACGGATCGTCTGCATCCGCCCGCGATCCAGCACCCGCCAGTGGTCGGGTCCCAGCGCTTCGAAACGGGTGGTATAGAATCCCTCCCCGATCCGGGCGTAATGGGTCGCCGTGATGGGGGTGATGCGCTGGCTGCGCGCGAACTCCAGGTTCTTCAGCAGGGCCTGCAGCGCCGCCGGGCGCTCTCCGATATACATGTGGTAGTAGACATTGATCCCCTTCAGTCGGCGCGGGCTCTCGGTATTGCGCAGCGTCAGGATCAGGTCCTGGTAGCCGAAATAGCGACCGGTCCAGAGGTCGGTGTAGGTGTTCTCGTTGCTGTTGACGGCGAAGATCTGCACCTGTCCGCCGAAGGTCCGGCCCACGGGCGGAACAAAGCTCACGGACGGAAACTCCGGGTCGAAGCGGGAGTCACCGCCGTTCAGGTTCAACAGGCCTGCCTTGCGGGATACAGCAATCATTTCGGGTGTCGGCGACGTGTTGCCGGACCAGAACACGATCTCCGCCTTCTTGTCAGGTGGCGAGAACTGCTCGACGAAGCGCCTGGCCTCCCCGAACTCCCGCTCCAGCACAAAGGGCTTGCTGCCGAATCCGCGCGGCAGGTCATAGTTCGAATGCAGTTCCGCCTTCACCGACTCCGCATTGCTCTCCAGCACGTCTTCGCCCCAGACGCTTCGGTCGTTGATCTGGTAGTTGTCAACGAATGGGGCCTCCTTGAGTTTCGTGTAGTCCTCGAAAAAGCTCCAGTCGAACGGGTGGCTGTATGTGTGGTGCGCCACCTCCACCTGCGGCAGCGCGAATATCTCCCGGGCGATCTCCTGCGCGGCCACGTCACCCGACCATTCCGGATCCAGATCCGCCGCGATGGGTCCGACGGAAATCGGCAGGTCCGGGTAGGGCACGATGGCCTTCTCCAGCACGACGCGGGAAGAATAGATCTGGTCCTTGCGATACCCCTTCACCAGCGAGACATTGCGCCAGCCGTCACCGTCGATATGGCTGAAGTAGATGCGGCCGCCGCTCAGGGTCGTGGTGTCGGGCTTGGGCAGCTTGTCCGTGTCGAACACGCGTCGGATGAAGGCAAAGGGATTGATGTACCACTGCGTCCGGAAGAAGACCGGATCGCGATAGTAGACCCAGCCGATCTCCCCGACGCCACCATGTGGCGAAGTCACGACGACATCGCTTGTCGATCCATCCTGACGGCGACGCACCCGCAGGTGTGATGTGCCGACACCCGGTACGACCTCATAGCGCTCATGCGGCGGCAGCTTTCCGGTCATCACCCGCTCGAAATCCACCATCTCCGGATCGCGTTTCACGACTTCGGTATCGAAGGTGACATTCGTCCACTCACCCAGGATGCGCACGCCGATGCGTTCCAGGAAACGGTTGACCCTGGCGCGCGTCGGCACGGGGGAACCGTCATTGGCGCCGAGAAAGCCCATGTCACCGAAGGAGATGTACTTCTTGCCCGCAACGACCATCTCTTCGAGCCAGTCCAGGAACGCCGCAGGCCGCCGGATAGAGCCATTGTCGAACCAGGTGATCACGCCGGCAACCGACGGGTCGGTCACCGCGTCGCGGGGCAGCGGGTCGGCAATATTGTGGTATTCGAACTTCAGGCCCAGGTGGTTGAACGGCATCTCCGCCAGCAGATGCAGCGGATTGGACCGCAGTTCATCGCCATTGTCGTTGTAGAAGGCGAGCACTGTTCGTGGTGCCTCAGCCGCGTTGGCGGTGAGGGCCAGAAGGGTGAACAGCAATGTGAGGATGAAACGCAACCTACTCTCCCCCGTCACCAGTCAGTGACGGCACCGTTTGTCTGCCCGCAGGCGAATCAGGATAACACAGGTCAATCAAGCAATTGCCATGCCGCGCCTGATCTGTTTGGCTGCTGCCCGATCAGCTGAGGAAGGAACCAACCATGCTGCGCGCCCTTGCCCCGGTAGCAGCCCTGTTGCTCAGTGTTGCCTTCATGCTGATGGGCAATGGCCTGCAATCGACCCTGCTGCCCATGCGCGCGCAACTGGAAGCCTACAGTTCCGTCGAGATCGGTGTACTGGGTTCCGCCTATTTCGTCGGCTTCGCGCTGGGCTGCTGGCGCGGAGCCATCCTGATACGGCGGGTCGGTCACATCCGCACCTTCGCGGCCGTTGTCGCTATTTCCTCCACCTCCGCCCTGGTCCACGCACTGGTGTTCGAACCAATGGTGTGGTGGGCGGTCCGGCTGCTTTCCGGTGCCTGTGTCGCGATCCTGTTCATGGTCATCGAGAGCTGGCTGAACGAGAAGTCCACGAATGAAACACGTGGGCTGGTCTTCTCGGTCTATACCGCCATCAACCTGACGGTGATCTCGATTGGCCAGTTGATGATCGCCTTCGGCAACCCGGAAGGGTTTCCACTGTTCCTGATGGCCTCGATCCTGATCTCCTGGGCCGCGGTCCCCGTGGCCATGACCAGATCGGAAAGCCCGGCACCGCCGGAACAGGTCGGGGTCCGCATCGGCTACCTGCTGCGCCTGTCGCCGGTCGGCTTCATCGGCAGTTTCGTCGTCGGCGTCACCAATGGCGCATTCTGGGCGCTGGCACCGGTGGTGGCGCAGGGTGGCACCAGCAATACCTCGCTCGCGGCGATCTTCATCGCGGTGGCGGTGATTGGCGGCGCCGCCGGTCAGTATCCGCTGGGCAAGATTTCCGACCGGATGGACCGCAGGCGGCTGATCGTTGTCGTCGCCGGTCTTGCGGCATTGGCCGGAATCGGGCTGGGGATATTCGGTGCAAGTGGCCAGACACTGCTGATGGCCATCGGCTTCATCTTCGGCGTCTTTGCCTTCCCGCTGTATTCCCTGTGCGTCGCCCATGCCAACGATTTTGTCGAGGGCAGGAGTTTCGTGGAGGCGGCGAGCGGCCTGTTGCTGACCTACGCCGCCGGGGCGGTCGCTGGCCCGATCCTGGCCTCCATCGTGATTTCGCAGGCGGGAACGGGCGGGCTGTTCTATTTCACCGCGGCCATCCATCTGATCTTCGCCGGGTTTGTCATCTTCCGCATCCGCCGCCGGGACCCGGTGCCCGAGGCCGCGCGGGGCGACTTCGTCGAGGCTGCCAACGCGGGCCTGACCATCCTGCCGCTGGATACCGGCCTTTCGACGCATGGCGACCCGGAAATGCCGGAGACCGGAGAGACCGGGGATGAAGTCTCGGAGGGATCAGAGGCTGATGCGGATGAGGCCGTGGCGCCGCAATCGGCCACGACGGACGACGTGCGGCCCGAGACCGGGGACGACGGACCGAAATCCTGACGGCTGGTTCAAGCCGTCGCCGGTGCAGCCGCCGTCAGCGACCGCCTCCGCCCCCTGACCATGTGCCAGGCACCGAACAGTGCAATCAGGAAACTGAAGGCGCTGGCCTGGAACGAGACGTGGAACCCCTGCTGGCTCGCCTGCAACAGCACCGCACGGCTCAGATGCTCTGTCGCCACGGCGGCCTGCTGCACGTCTGACAGGCCCGCGGCTGCCGCCATTTCGGCAATCTGCGCCAGATAGACCTCCGTCACGTGATTGGAGGGATCCTGCGTTGCCGCCAGCAGGTCCTGGAAGAACCCGGTCTGCTGATCCAGCAGGATGGCGAGCAGGTTGACGCCGAACGCCCCGCCCAACTGTCGTGTGAAGTTCATGGTCGATGACCCCTGCGCCAGCAGGTGCATGGGCAGCAGCCGCAGCGACCCGGCGCTGAGCGAGGGGAAGATGAAACCCATGCCCATGCGGCTGATCATGATCAGTCCGGCCAGGGTAAGGAAGTCGGTGTTCACGTCCGCCGAGGAGAGCAGGTAGAAGGACAGCGCAAACAGGGTCAGCCCGAAACCGGTGATGTAGCCCGGCTCGTAGCGGTCGGCCAGACGGCCGGTGATCGGGATCAGGCAGATCATCGAAAGGCCTGCGGGAACCAGCAGCAGGCCCGACTGGGTCGGGGTCAGCCCCTGGATCGTCTGCACGAACAGCGGGATCAGGTAGGTGGAGCCGAACAGCCCCGCGCCCAGCACGAAACTGATGATCCCCGCCCCGATGAAGCCCGGTTGCAGGAAGATGCGGATCTGCAGCATCGGCAGCGGCGTCACCCGTTCCCACCATATGAAGATGACAAAGGCGGCACCGGCCAGAATGAAGCGACCGACGACCCATGTGTCACGCCAGCCATCGATCTGGCCGTCCGTGAAGGCCGTCAGCAGGCTGATCAGGAACCCCACCAGCAGCCCGAAACCAATCCAGTCGAACTTCGGTCTCTCGTCCGCCGTGGCCCCCGATGGCATGAAGATGGATGACAGCAGGATGCCGATCATGGCCATCGGCACCCCGGCAAAGAAGACGTAGCGCCAGCCGAAGCCATCCACCAGCAGCCCGCCGATGAATGGTCCCACCGCCGGCGCCATGACGACGCCGACGCCATAGAGCCCCATGGCCGTGCCGCGCTTCTCCGGCGGGAACACCTGATAGACCGAGACCATGGCCATGGGCTGAATCACGCCTGCCGCCGCCCCCTGCAGGATGCGGCTGAGGATCAGGGCGTCGGTGGAAGTGCTGAGACCGCCGAGCAGACCGCCAAAGAGGAACAGACCCAGGCAGAACAGCATCGTTGCCCGCTGGCCGAAGGACTTCATGCACCAGTCCACCAGCAGCATCGTTCCGGTCATGGAGGCCAGGAAGCCCGTGGAAAGCCACTGGGCCGTGATCTGGTCGATGCCGAAGGCGCCCATGATGTCAGGAATGGCAACATTGACGATGGTGGCGGCCAGCACTGCCGAAATCGTCGTCGACATGGCCGTCAGCATGGCCAGCCAGCGATAGCCGGGACCGAAACGCCGGAAAAGGACCTCAGTTGTTTCCGGCATCACCCGCACCGGCTTCACCGGTATCAACGACGACTTCAACCATCATGCCCGGACGCAACAGCGACCGCGGGCCCTGAATGTCGATGCGAACCGGCACCCGCTGCGTCACCTTGGTGAAGTTGCCGGACGGGTTCGGATTGGGCAGCAGGGCGAACTGGCTGGTAGCTGCCGGACCGATCCAGGTGACGCGTCCGGAAAGCTTCAGGTCGGGATAGGCATCAACGGTGATCGCAGCCGTCGAGCCGACCGTGAAGCGGTTGATCTCGGTTTCCTTGACGTTCGCCGCAACCCAGACGTTCTCCGGGTCATGCAGCATCAGCAGCCGTGTACCGGGTCGGACATACTCGCCTTCCTCCACGAACGTCCGGTCGATGATCCCATTGATCCCGCTGATGATATCCAGATCGGAGAGCTGCACCTCATGCTGCTCCAGCCGGGCCTGCAGCGCCGCTGCCTCGGCGGTCAGGGCGCTGAGTTCCTGCTCGATCACCGCAACCCGGATCTCCTCCGCCTCGACCTCACCCAGTTCCGCCTCGGCCTCCCGCACGGCGGCGCGGGCCTGCAGCAACTGCCGGTCGGCATTGGTGAAGGTGGTACGCAGCCCGTCCAGGCGCTGCGCCGCGATCACCTTGCGCTGGAACAGCTTTTCACCACGGTTGAGTTCGGTCTCGGCGCTGGCGCGGGTGGCGCTGGCCGCGTTCTCGGCGGCAACGGCCACATCGATATGGGCCTTTGCCACCTTCAGGGCGGAACTGTTGCGCCGGATGATCAGACTGCGCTCCGCCTCCAGCCGCGCCCGCTGGGCCATGATCCGGTCGATTTCAGCCCGCGCCTCCAGAATCCGCAGACGCACGGTGCGCTTGTCCATGCTGACCAGCACCTGACCGGGTTTCACCAGATCACCCGTCCCGACCTGCAGATCGACCACCCGCCCGGCCTCCTGCGCGCTGATCGTCACCATGTCGGAGGCAATTCGGGAATCGATGATGAAGACGTGCACCTGGCGGTCATGGAGCCACTTGGCGCCGAACCAAAGGCCGGCACCAAGCACCACCGCCAGAATGACAAGGCGGACAAGGCGCCCGCGGCGGCCTTCGCGGCGGCCGCCCTGCTGCGACATGGTCAGTTCGGGAGTCGTTGGGGCGTTCATGCAGCCTTCCCCTGAGCCGGTTCCCCTGCACTGTCGCCGTCGAGCCGCGCGCGCATGACGTCGAAGATCTCGGTGCAGCGGGCGAGTTCGTCCGGTGCGAAACCTTCGGTCACTTCCTGGCGCAACTCGTCGGCGATGGCCTCGATCTCCGCCAGCACGGGGATCGCACGCTCGGTCAGATGAACTGTCTTGGCCCTGCGGTCGCGGGGATCCGCCCGACGCTGGATCAGATCCGCCGCCTCGAGGGAATTCAGCAGGCGCACCAGGGTCGGTCCCTCGATCCCTATATGGTCGGCAAGCTGGGTCTGCTGCATGCCGTCACCGCCGCGCGCGATCTGCAGCAAGGCCGTCCAGCGCGCCTGGGTCAGCCCGGTGGACCGCAAACGCTGGTCCAGCTTCCACCGCCAGCGGCGCGACATCCGCACCATGGCCAGCGCAAAGCCGATCCTGATCTCGTCTTCCTGTGTGCTCATGGGAAATCATTAGCAAGCTAATCAAATTTCACCAATGCGTTTCACCGGCACCGGCCATGCGGTCCCTCGTCGGCAGGGAGCCTGCCCTTGCAGGCTGTTACCCCGCATCAATGGACATCAGCAAGGTGCGGGGGGCGACCTGGGCACCTTCATCGACCGTCACTTCCGTGACCTTGCCGGATGCGCCTGCGACGATCTCATGTTCCATCTTCATCGCTTCCAGGATCGCGACCACCTGACCCTTCTTCACCTGGTCGCCCGGCTTCGCCAGCAGTTTCAGCACCCGCCCGTTCATTGGTGCCGCGATGGCACCATCGCTGTCTGCTGCCGCTGCCGCGCGGTCCCGCCATGTGGTTTCCTCCGCAATCAGATCGACCCTGTCGGTCTGCAGGTGCAGCCGGTCGTCCACGATCGCGAAGATGGCGCGATGGCTGGCTCCGTCCTGACGCCAGACAATCTCGCCCTCACCAAAGCAGCAGTCGCCGAAGGCCACGGACGCCTCTCCGATACTCACCTGATAATCATCTCCACCGTGCCAGATCACGGACAGTTCGGTGCTCTCTCCGCCCACCTCCAGCACCATCGGGCTGCGGGGTGTCTGGCCGGAACTGCGCCAACCCTGCCATGACGGCGGCACGTCGCCGAGATGATCACGGAACAGGATCACCGCGGCGAGTGCCAGGTCCGCATCCGTCACCTCCGCGTGGGTCAGGCTGGCCTTGGGAAATTCGGTCTCGATGAAGGCCGTTGTCGCACCACCCGCCGCGAAGGTGGCATTCTCCAGCGCATCGATCAGAAAGCGTCGGTTGGTCTCCAGTCCCAGCAGCTCGGTCCGGCGCAAGGCATTCGCCAGACGGATGCGCGCCGTATCCCGGTCTGGTCCATGCGCCATGATCTTGGCGATCATCGGATCGTAGAACGGCGTGATCTCCTGCCCCTCCGACAGGCCCGCATCGACACGCACGCCCTCCCCCACCGGCACCCGCCAGCGGTGGGCGGTGCCGGTGCGCGGCAGGAACCCCTTGGCCGGGCTTTCGGCATAGAGCCGGACCTCGATTGCATGCCCGCTGAGGCTCACCTGTTCCTGCGTCAGCGGCAGCTCGGCACCCTCCGCCACCCGGATCTGCCATTCAACGAGGTCGGTGCCGGTGATCATCTCCGTCACCGGATGCTCCACCTGCAGGCGGGTATTCATCTCCAGGAAATAGAAGGCACCGCTTTCGTCCAGCAGGAATTCCACAGTGCCCGCGCCGCGATAGCCGATGGACTTCGCGGCCTGCACGGCGGCGTCCCCCATGGCGGCGCGGATCTCGGGCGTCACGGCTGGGCTTGGCGCTTCCTCGATCACCTTCTGATGGCGGCGCTGCACGGAACAGTCGCGTTCCCCCAGGTGAATGACGTTGCCATGGGAGTCGGCAAAGACCTGGATCTCCACATGCCGGGGCCGCACCACCGCACGCTCCAGGATCAGGCGATCATCGCCGAAGGCATTCTTCGCCTCCGACCGGGCGGTCTTCAGCGCCCGCTCCAGCTTCGCCGGATCGTCGACCAGGCGCATACCGCGCCCGCCACCCCCGGCACTTGCCTTCACCATCAGCGGAAAACCGATCCGTTCCGCCTCAGCCAGCAGGCGGGCGTCATCCTGCTCCGCGTCCTGATAGCCCGGCACGCAGGGCACGCCCGCGTCGATCATGCGCAGCTTGGACCGCGCCTTGTCGCCCATCAGGTCAATGGCCTCGACCGGCGGGCCGACAAAGGTCAGCCCCGCATCGGCGCAGGCGCTGGCAAACCCGGCATTCTCGCTCAGGAAGCCATAGCCTGGATGCACCGCATCGGCACCGCTCGCCGCCACAGCCGCCAGTATCCGCTCCACGGAAAGATAGCTCTCGCCCACGGGTGCCGGGCCGATCAGGACGGCCTGATCCGCCATGGCCACGTGCGGCGCGCCGGTGTCGGCGACCGAATGCACGGCCACGGTCCGTATTCCCAGACGCTTGGCCGTACGAATGACCCGACAGGCGATCTCGCCACGGTTGGCAACCAGCAAGGTCCGGATCGTCATCTGCGCCCTCCCCAAGGCAAAAGTAATCTGCCTGGGGAAGCTAGAACAATGTGCGACCATCTGGAAGGCGTTGCATCGCAACCCTGAAGTGACGGTAACAGGTGCCTGTCAGGGATGCGGGCGCGCCCGCGCCCAGTCATCGATCGGGCTGTCTGCCAGGCTGAACTTCGCGCTGTCGTCCATGAAGTCATGGGTATGGATGATGACCTGCTGCGGATCGATCAGCGCCACGGCATAGGCCGGTGGCTCGAAACTGCCGCTGATCGATCCGCGGGCATTGAAGTCCAGCCAGCACTGGTGGTTCATGGCCCGGAGCGACGAGACGGGAATCCCCTGCCAGCTGCCGCAGAGCGGCCTGTGGATGTGCCCGAAGAAGAGATGCCGGATCCGGTCGCGGTGCGGCATGACGACGGCGGCAAACGTATCCGGCTCCTGCAGCGATATCCGGTCGATGGGCTGGAGCCCGATCGAGAACGGCGGATGGTGCATGAACAGGAACACGGGCTGGTCCAGCGCCGCCGCCGCCTCGAGTTTCGCCGAGAGCCAGGCGCGGCGGGTCTCGCAGAACCAGCCTGCATGTGTTCCGGCCAGATTGGTGTCCAGAAAGATCAGGTGACCGACAGTGGTCTGCATGACCGACTGCACGAAGCCGTTCTCATCGTGGGGCTGGTCCGGGAAATGCGCCGCAAAAATGTCCCGGTCGTCGTGATTGCCGATCAGCAGCTGCAGGCGTGGCGTCAGCCCGTCCAGAACTTCGGCAAGACTGGCGAAGGCTTCCGCCTCCCCCCAGTGGGTCAGATCACCCGTGACGACTACCAGATCCGCATCGGCGTGATCGCGGTTGATGTCGGCCACTGCCCTCTCGAGGGTCGCCCTTGGATCCCCGCCATACAGCGTCCTGCCGCGCGGGACGAAGTGGGTGTCTGTAAGATGTATGAGTTTCATGCCCGATCTCCGTCGGCTGGCAGGTTGGGTGTGAGATGTCTGGCCGACACGGAAGTGCCCCGTGCCGACCAGTTCCTCATCGATCTCCGGTCAGGAACCGGAAGCCGGCCAGAGGTCACTGACCTCTTCCATCATCTCGACCTGGAGTTCGGACATGTCGTCGGCATCGCCGACCACGATCCGCTCGATCGAATCATAGATCACCTGCGTGACCGCGAGGCCCTTGTCGCCCGGATAGGCCTGCCATTCCCGCAGCAGCGGCAACTGGCGCACTGCGGTGGCCTTGTTCGGGTTCTGGGCATAGAAGTCCTTCAGGATGATCTCGTTCGCGGCCTTGTTCGGCGGCATGTAGCCGGTCGTGCGGGCCACGTCGGCAGCACCCTCGCCGGAGGTGATGAACTTCAGCCACTTCCAGGCCGCATCCAGAACCTTCGGATCCCTGGAGGTGGAAACCAGCAGGGCAGAGTTGCCGCCCGCAGGCAGGCCCAGCGGCGCGCCGCCCATGCCCGGGAATTCGTTGGTCTGCAGCGTGAAATCGCCCTTGGCGCGTTCCACGGCACCGACTGCCGAGGTCGACCAGAACATCATGCCGATCTCACCGGCGGAAAAGGACGACAGGGCCGCCTTCCACTCGAGGTTCTGCATGTCACAGCCCCGGAACAGCTTCTTCATCGTCTGCAGCGCCTTCAGGCCTTCGGCACCACCGAAGTTCGCCTGGCCGTCCTTGACGGTCGGTGCGTCCTGGGACCACATGAGTGCCTGGAGGAACCAGTTACCGGTGATGTTCCAGCCCCAGAACATGGGGTTCTTCACGCCGTTGGCGCGCAGCTTGCCACAGACCTCGACGACCTCGTCCCAGGTCTTCGGCAACTGGGCCGTGGAGGTGATGCCGGCCTTGGCCATCAGATCCATGTTGTAGTAGCCGACAGGCAGGGAGACCGAGAACGGCAGGCCGTGCACCTGACCCTGGAAGGTGCCGAGTTCCAGCATCGCCGCGTGATAGCCATCCTTCGCGAAGTCGGCTTCCTTCGCGATGAAGGGCTCCAGCGAACGGGCAATGCCCTTGTCGACCAGGATCGCCTGGCGGTTCAGGCCCTGCATCGTGACATCGGGCAGGGACCCGGCGACCGCTTCGCGCAGAATGGTATTGGTGCCATCCTCGTAGTTCTCGTAGGCCGCGCGGATCTTCACTTCGATATTCGGATAGACCGCATTGAACTTCGGCATGATCTTTTCGTAGGTCACGTCGAAGAGGTGGCTGTAGGGATAGGCGAACTCGATGGTCACCTTGTCCTCGGCGAGGGCCGGGGCGGCAAGCCCGACGGCAATCGCCATGCTGGCAATCAGTCGTTTCATGGTCTAGCTCTCCACTGTCAACGATGGACGGAGGGGCAAGAGGCCGCCAAACCGCAGCGCCCCAACCGTCCTGCACTCATCCGGCACCTGCCGGATTCCCTGATGACGGAGACGCGGCACCCGTCGCGCCTCCGTCATTTCATTCCCGATAGCGTGATCCCCTCGATGAACCGCCGCTGCGCCAGCAGGAAGGCCACGATCAGCGGCGTCACGATGATTGTCGCCGTGGCCATCATCGGCCCGAAGAAGCTGCCGTCCGCATCGCCCTTGAACTCCCGCAGCCCCAGTGGCGGCGTGAACAGGTCCCGGTTGCCGGTGATCACCACGCGCGGCCAGAAGTAGTCGTTCCAGTGCGCCACAACGGAGAAGATGGCGAAGGCCAGCAGAGCCGGAACCGCGGTCGGCAGCATCACCTTCCAGATGATTCCGAACTCCCCCATGCCATCCATGCGTGCCGCATCGACCAGATCATCAGGCACGGTCATGAAGAACTGCCGCATCAGGAAGATGCCGAAGACGGAGATGGTCCAGGGGATGATCAGCGCGGCATAGGAATTGGTCAGCCCGAGCTTCGACAGCATGATGTAGAGCGGCAGCGCGATGGCATGTACCGGGATCAGCAGGCAGAACAGCACCATCGCGAAGACCGCATCGCGGCCCCACCAGCGCAGTTTCGACAGCGCATAGGCACAGGGCAGTGCGACGATCACCTGAATCAGGAAGATCGAGACCGTGACGATGACGCCGTTCAGCAGATAGCGCAGCAGCGGCGCCTCCTGGAACGCCATCGTGTAGTTGAAGACCACGGGTGTCCGCAGGCAGGCCGCCGTGATGTCGTTCATCAGGGTGGTACGCACCTCCTGCGCCGACATGCCGGGGAAGCGGGGCATCGCGGCCTGAATGGCCCGTCGGTCCGGCTCCGCCCGCTTCACGCAGCGCTCGTCCACCATCGGGGCCTGGTCGCCGACAAAGCCCCCTTCATTGCGCTCGATCTCGCCGGGGCTCTTCAGGGAGTAGGAGAGCATGACATAGAAAGGCAGGATGACGACCAGCGCGCCCAGGATCAGCACGACGTGCTTCAGGCTTTCGGAGAATGAGCCATGGCGGGTCATGAATAATGCACCCGACGCTCGACGTACCACCGCTGCCCCATGGTCAGCAGCATGACGAAGCCCACGAAGACCACCGTGATCGCGGAGCCGACACCGATCAGGTTCTGCTGCACACCCTTCTCGAAGATGGCGTACATCATCACGTAGGTTGATTTCGAAGGGCCGCCCCGGGTCAGTGCCTCGACTGTATCGAACACCTGAAACGACCGGATCGTGGTGATCGTCAGAACGAAGACCGTCGTCGGACCCAGCATCGGCCAGGTGACGATGCGGAAACGGTCCCAGGCCCCGTCCGCCCCGTCCATTTCCGCAGCCTGGTAGAGTTCGCGCGGCACGGAGGTCAGGCCGGCAAGGTAGAGCACCATGTTGAAACCAAAGGCCTGCCAGACCCCGATGAAGATGATGGTCGGCATGGTGTAGTCGCGGTCCCCCAGCCAGTTGGGGAAGCTGCGCGCGCAACTTTCGGCGTACCAGCCCCAGCTCTCCAGCGCCGTACCGCAACCGCTGGCCAACACCTTGTTGATGATGCCGATGGACGGGTGCAACGCGAACTCCCAGACAATCGCCATGGCCAGCAACGCCGCCATCACGGGCAGGAAGTAGATGGTCTTGTAGAAGTCGCCGAAGCGGCGAACCGAGTTGATCAGCAGCGCCGCCCCAAGTCCCAGCCCCAGCGACGCGGGCACCACGACCACCACATAGACGAAACTGGCGGAGAACATTGCCAGGTAGGCGCTGCGTCCGAACAACCGGTCATAATTGTCCAGACCCACCCAGCGCGCGCTGTCATTGCCCAGACTGTAATCGGTGAAGGACAGGAACGCCGCCACGCCGATCGGCACCACCAGGATCAGCAGCATCAGAAGGACGGCAGGACCGGCGAACCAGATGTGGGAATAGCCCCGGCGCATGGTCAGGCCACCTCCGCCTGCTGCGATGCCTCGGCGAAGCGCAGGCGCCTGCCGTCCCGCCCGAAGACCATCGCGGCGCCGCGCACCAGTGCCACATTCACCTCCGCGCCCACCGGCAGCGAGAGCGCCTCCGGCGCGGCGCGGGCAATCAGGCGATAGTCGCCGTCCCGCATCGAAAGATGCAGATAGACGTCCGCCCCCAGGTTCTCCGCATGGACAAGGCGACCGGTGAAGCTGTCGCCGCCCGGCTTGTCCCGCAGTCCCAGATACTCGGGCCGGATCCCGACCGTGACCTCACCCGGTGCGGACTCCAGACGGTGCGCCAGCCGCACGCCCTCGCACGTGACATGACCGGCGCCATTCACCACGGCGGGCAGCAGGTTGATCTTCGGACTGCCGATGAACTCCGCAACACGAATGTCCACCGGGTCCTCGTAGACCCGGCGCGGCGCATCCAGTTGCAGCAGGTCGCCCCCCATCATCACGGCCATGCGGTTCGACATGGTCAGTGCCTCTGCCTGGTCGTGCGTGACATATATGAAGGTGACGCCCAGCGCCCGGTGCAGTTCAGCCAGTTCGGCGCGCATGTGAACCCGCAGGGCGGCGTCCAGGTTCGACAGCGGTTCATCCATCAGGAATGCGACCGGGTTGCGCACCATCGCGCGCCCCAGTGCCACCCGCTGGCGCTGACCGCCGGAGAGCTGGCCCGGCTTGCGGTGCAGCAGATCCCCGATCTTCAGCACCTCCGCCACCCGCTGCACCTGCTGGCGGATCTCCCTGTGTGGCGCAGGCGCCAGCAAGGGACCGATGACGGGCGCCCGCTGCAAGGCCGTCAGGTCACGCAGGCGCAGCGGCGTCAGCATGTTCTCCTGCACCGTCAGGTGCGGATAGAGCGCGTAGGACTGGAACACCATTGCCAGGTCCCGCGCGCTGGCGCGGGTGCGGTTCACGTTGCGGTCGCCGATGACCACATCACCACCATCCTGGTCTTCCAGCCCGGCGATGATGCGCAGCAGGGTCGACTTGCCACAGCCGGAGGGTCCGACGAGTGTCAGGAATTCGCCATCCCGGACCGACAGGTCGATGCCGTTGAGCACCTGTGTCGTACCAAAGGACTTCGTGATCTCCGTCAGCCTGATGTCAGCCATCTCGTGCCCCCGGGCGTTGCTGTCCGAGCATTCGATAGCAAGTATGATTGACAGAGATGTGTCGTCATATTAGCTGAACTTATGTCACAAGAAGCCTGAGAGACGGATTTGAAGCCAAGTCCCTATCAGATCGCGGCCTTTACCGAGGCGGCGCGGCAGAAAAGCTTCTCGCGCGCGGCGGTCAGCCTGGGTGTCACCCAGTCGGCCGTTACCCAGCATGTCGCAAGGCTGGAACAGACCGTCGGCACCCCGCTGTTCATCCGTCGCCGCGAAGGTCTGGAACTGACCGTCGCCGGACGGGAACTCTTTGCCATCTCCGACCGTCTGCGCACGCTGGAGCAACTGGTGGCGGAGCGGGTCAGCGACTATGGCGACATGGCCGCAGGCCAATTGCGGATCGGTGCCAATGCCCCGCGTCCCGCACTGCCACTCATTGCCCGGTTCACGCGGCAGTTTCCCCAGGTGGAGATCTCGTTCACCCTGATGAGCTGGGACCTGGCGATGCAGCGCCTCAGGGAACGCGAGATCGACATCGGCTTCGTCGTCGATCCGGAGCCTGATCCGGCCCTCGTCGTCCGGCAGCTTGGTTTCACCACCTACCGTGCGTTTGTCCATGTCGATCACCCGCTGGCCAGCCGCGAGAGCATCTCGCTGCACGAACTTCAGCATCAGGTGCTGGTGGTGCCGGAGGATGGCTCGCTGACCCAACGGCTTCTCTATCGGTGGGCGGAGGAACTCGGGCTGAACCTGCGGCAGGTCATCAAGACGGCGACCTTTCCGATGGTCAAGGAAGCCGTGCTGCATGGTGTCGGCGTCGGCCTGATGCTCGCCGACGGCCAGTTTCCGTCCCGCAACCTGAAGGCACTGCCGATCACCGAGATGCAGGAGTCCCACCGCAACTGCCTGGTGATCCCCAGCGACAAGGCAAACCTGCGCCTGATCAGCAATTTCGCGGAGCTGTCCCTCGACTAGGTGTTCAGTCCCAACGCGTGATGGCATGCTGCCATCGCAGGAGGAGCGGGCGCTGCGCGGGGGAAGCGAGACCATAAACAGGGCGCACCACCCGAAGGTCTGACGGCCTTGTCGCGAAACTTTCATGTGAACTTCATGGGGGCGTAATATGAAACCGGTACTGGTTTCATATGACCTCCGCAATCCCAGAACTGCTGCGAAATTCGCTGGATCTGCTGTCCGAACGGCAATCCGAGATCGCGGAACTTGTGCGGGCAGACGGGTCTGCCGGCATCGACGGGCTTGCCGCGCGGTTTTCGGTCAGCACCCAGACCATCCGCAAGGATGTGAAGGGCCTGTGCGATCAAGGCCTGCTTCGTCGGGTGCATGGCGGCGTCCAGTTGGCCAGTATCGGCAACCTCGATTACAGGATGCGGCGCGTGCTGCGGATTGGCGCCAAACGCCAGATCGCCAAGGAAGTCGCGCGAACTGTGCCGGACGGTGCGTCCCTGTCCGTCTCCATTGGCACAACGCCGGAGACCGTGGTTTCGGCCCTGCTGAACCATTCCAGCCTGAAGATCCTGACCAACAACCTGAACATTGCCATGCTGGCCAACACGGCAGGCAGTATCGAAGTAAGCATTCCGGGTGGTGTTACCCGCCCGGGTGACGGGGATATTGTCGGCCCGTCCGCGGTCGCCTTCTTCGAGAGTTACAAGGCGGACTTCGGAATATTCGGCGTCGCCGCGGTCGACGCCGACGGCGGACTGCTGGATTTCCACGAAGATGAAGTCGCCGCCCGCCAGGCGATCCTGCGGAACTGCCGAAGCGCCTGCCTTGTTCTGGATTCCATGAAATTCGAACGTATCGCCCATGTGCGCGGCGGTCATGTCACGGACGTCGATCATGTCTTCTGCGATCGGCCGCCGCCGTCGGCCATCGCGCAGATGCTGAACGCGGCAGGAGTGTCGTTGACCGTCTGCGGGAGGGACGAGGCGTGACGCAACCGATCAACGGTCAGGCCATAGACCTGCTGGGCATCACCAAGTCCTGGGGCAAGACCCCGGCGGTCGACGGCATTGATCTGGCGATCATGGCGGGCCGCTTCACCGCCCTGCTGGGCCCCTCCGGCTGCGGCAAGTCCACGACGCTGCGCATTATCGCCGGGCTGGAGTTCGCCGATCGTGGCGCGGTGCATATCGGCGGATCGGACGTTACCCATCTGCCGCCCGCGCACCGCAACATCGCCATGGTGTTTCAGTCCTACGCGCTGTTTCCGCATCTTTCTGTCGCCGAGAACATCATCTTCGGACTGAAGACCAGGGGCGTCGCCAACGCGGAGCGGATCCGGCGTTTGCAGCGTGTCGCCGAAATGCTGGAACTGACGCCCTATCTGGACCGCAAGCCTGCGCAACTGTCAGGCGGCCAGCAACAACGCGTTGCGCTGGGGCGCGCCATCATCGCGGAACGGCCGGTCTGCCTGATGGACGAGCCCCTGTCCAACCTGGACGCGCGGCTGCGGCATGAAATGCGCAGCGAGATCCGCACCCTGCAACGCAAGCTCGGCTTCACCATGGTCTACGTCACCCACGATCAGGTAGAGGCCATCACCATGGCCGACCAGGTCGCACTGATGAACCAGGGTCGGTTGGAACAGGCGGCCCCGCCGCTGGAGATATACGAACGCCCTGCCACCGTCTTCACGGCGCGTTTCATCGGAACCACGCCCATGAACGTGTTCGGCCCTGCCGCGCTCGGAGAGAGTGCCGGTCGGATAGCAGACGAGCAGGTTCTGATCGGCGTTCGACCGGAACACATCCGGATCCAGCCGGGCGGGCCGCTCACCGCACGCGTCAGCGGAGTGGAATATCTGGGCGCGGAAACACTGATCGACTGCACGTCCGGAGGCGAGCCCCTGGTGGTCAAGGTTTCCGGCCCCGTCGAGGTGGCGCCGGGTTCGGAAGTCAGCCTCGGCTTTGCCGCGGAAGATGTTCATCTGTTTGACAAACCGAGCGGCAGACGCCGCGACGGCGACCGCATCTCGGTCGCCACGCATCTCGGTCAGCATAACCAAGAAAAGACAGGTTGAGCGATGGGAAACCTCCACCGCAATCAGCCGAAAGGTCGATGAAGAGCCACCAATCCAAGAGACACCCGGGGCACCCGGAGTGAGGAAAGAAGGAGCGTAATATGTTGCACAGAACCATAAAGGGCATACTGGCAGGTACCGTACTTGCCCTTGCCGCATCGGTCCCGGCTACTGCCGCGGATGTCGAGCTGGAGTTCTACTTCCCCGTCGCGGTCGGCGGCAAGGCCGCGGAAACGATCGAGAGCCTGACCAACGACTACGTTGCCCGGAATCCGGGCGTCAGCATTGATGCTGTGTATGCCGGATCCTATCAGGACACGGTCGCGAAGGTCCTTACAGCCGCCCGCGGCGGGGACGCGCCGCAGCTTTCAGTGATCCTGTCAGTTGACATGTTCACCCTGCTGGACGAGGACCTGATCCTGCCGTTCGACGATTTCGCCAAGACGGTCGAAGACAAGGAATGGCTCAACTCGTTCTATCCGGCCTTCATGAAGAACAGCCAGACGGGCGGCAAGACCTACGGCATTCCGTTCCAGCGGTCCACGCCGGTTCTCTATTGGAACAAGGACGCTTTCGCGGAAGCCGGGCTGGACCCGAATACCCCGCCGGCCACATGGGAAGAAATGGTCGAAATGGGCCACAAGCTGGTCAAGAAGAACAGCGATGGCCAGGTCGAGCGTTGGGGCGTCCGTATCCCGAGCTCCGGCTTCCCCTACTGGCTGTTCCAGGGTCTGACCACACAGAATGACGTGATCCTGGCGAACAGCGACGGCAATGAAACCAATTTCGACGACCCGGCCGTTGTCGAGGCGCTGGAATACCTGATCTCGCTGAGCAAGGAAGAAGGTGTCATGGCTCCGGGCATCATCGAATGGGGCGCGACACCGAAAGCCTTCTTCGAGGGTCAGACGGCGATGATGTGGACGACGACAGGTAACCTGACCAACGTCCGCAACAATGCACCGTTCGATTTCGGTGTTGCCATGCTGCCTGCGAACAAGCGTCGGGGCGCCCCGACCGGCGGCGGCAACTTCTACATGTTCAAGGGATCCAGCGACGCGGAACTGGCTGCGGCGTTCGATTTCATCAAGTGGATTTCCGCGCCGAAGCAGGCAGCCAGGTGGACGATCGCCACCGGCTATGTCGCACCTCGTCCGGACGCATGGGACACCCCGGAGATGAAGGCATACACCGATGCTTTCCCCCCGGCCCTGGTCGCCCGCGACCAGCTCGAGTACGCGGTCGCGGAACTCTCGACGTATGAGAACCAGCGCGTCACGCGTATCTTCAACGACGCTCTGGAAGCGGCCATTACCGGTCAGAAGTCGGCCAAGGAAGCGCTGAGCGAAGCACAGGAAAAGGCGGACGCCGTCCTGCGCGCGTACCGCTAGGTCTTGAGACGGGACGTCGGTCGGCAGTGCCGACGTCCCGCTTCTTTCTCTTTGCAGAGTCCCGGATATGACGCGTCGGATCGAATGGATATACGCTTGGCTACTGTTGACGCCGACTCTGGCTTTTCTGTTCACTTTCACGCACTTGCCTGCCGCAAGAACCTTCTGGGACAGTTTCTTCTCCACTGCCAGAGGCCGTCGCGAATCCGCCTTTGTCGGTCTGGAGAACTATCAGCACCTGCTTGAAGACCCGGTTTTCTGGAAGGTGCTGGCGAACAATATCTGGTTCGCCGCCGGTACCATTCCGACCTCCATCGGCATTTCACTGATCATGGCGCTCTGGGTGAACGGGAAGCTGGCGGGACGCGGTTTCGTTCGCATGGCCTACTTCACGCCGACAGTGCTGCCGCTCATCGCCGTCGCAAATATCTGGCTGTTCTTCTACACGCCGGGTTTCGGCCTGTTCGATCAGATCTCCGCCCTTCTCGGAGGCGGCCACAGCAACTTTCTGGGCGATCCCGATACCGCGCTCGCTGCCGTGATGGTGGTGACGATCTGGAAAGAATCGGGCTTCTTCATGATCTTCTATCTCGCCGCCTTGCAGACGATTCCACCCTCCTTGCTCGAGGCCGCACGGATCGAGGGCGCGGGGCGCTGGACCATCTTTCGGCGCGTGATCTTCCCGCTCCTGATGCCGACGACACTGTTTGTGTCGGTCAACGCGGTGATCAACTCCTTCAGGCTCGTCGACCATCTGTTCATCCTCACCGGCGGCGGACCGGACAATGCCTCCTCGCTGCTGTTGTTCTACATCTACGAGACCGCCTTTCGGTTCTGGGATACGGCCTATGCCGCGACGCTGACTGTCGTCCTGCTGGTGATGCTGTCCCTGCTGGCGATCGGGCAGTTCTTCCTGTTCGACAGAAAGGTGCACTACAAATGACCGATGCCGCGATGGATCCCTCACGCCGCGTCGGTCATGCGGGCACATTCGACCGCTGGCTGAATATCTTCGGGTCATGGGCACTCGCCCTGCTATGGGGCCTGCCGCTGGCGTTTGCGATCTGGACTGCGATCCACCCGGCTGCATACGAGGCGAATTTCGAACTGTTCGCGCCACTGACCACCGACAACTTCGAGAGAGCCTGGGCCGCCGCGCCCTTCGCGCATTACTTCCTCAATACCTTCATGCTGGTGACCATGATCCTGGCCTGCCAGTTCTTCCTCTGCACCCTCGCCGCCTTTGCATTTGCCCGCTTCCAGTTTCCCGGCCGCGGAATCCTGTTTGCGCTGGTTCTGCTGCAATTGCTGGTGATGCCCGACATCCTGATTGTCGAGAACTATCAGATCATGCGCTTCTTCGGTCTGGTCGACACCATCCCCGCGATCGCGCTGCCTTACATCGCATCGGGCTTCGGGATCTTCCTGTTGCGACAGACCTTCATGACCGTCCCGAAGGAACTGGACGAAGCCGCGCGCCTGGAAGGCGCCAGCTTCCTGCAACTTCTGTGGAAGGTCTACATCCCGCTGGCGAAGCCTACCTACCTTGCATACGGCCTGGTTTCGGTAAGTCACCACTGGAACAACTTCCTGTGGCCACTGATCATCACCAATTCGGTGGAAACACGCCCCGTCACAGTGGGTCTCAGCATCTTCGCGGCGACGGACAGCGGTACGGAATGGTCCGTGATCAACGCTGCGACGCTCATGACCTCAGGCCCGTTGCTGATCGCTTTCCTGCTGTTCCAGCGACAATTCGTGCAGAGCTTCATGCGGGCCGGGATAAAGTAGGGCGTTTCGCCCTGATGTCCGGATGCGCGCCTGAACCGGACATTCACGGACTGCAGGCGATACCAACTGACACCGGCCCGAGCCTGCACGCAGGACACGGCCCGTTTCGATCTGTTGGTTCCTGTTCCTACTTAGGAAGAAACTGGAGCGGGCGATGAGATTCGAACTCACGACCCTAACCTTGGCAAGGTTATGCTCTACCCCTGAGCTACGCCCGCTCGCGAGGTCGGGGATTTAAGCCAGTTCGGCGGGACTGGCAACCCCCAATTTCAGCCATTCCGCAACTGGATCGCCGGGTCGCGTGGCGACGGCCTCAACCGGTGGGGCTCGTCGTGTCCTCGATCCCGGCTTCCCTCAGCATCTCCCGGACCTCCGCCACGACATCCTTCAGATGAAACGGCTTGGAGAGCACCTTCGCGGGTGCGCGGTGGCGACGGTTGGACTGCATCGCGACCGCGGCAAATCCGGTGATGAACATGACCTTGATGTTGGGGTCCGCCCGTTCGGCCCGGCGCGCCAGCTCGATACCGTCAATCTCCGGCATCACGACATCGGCCACCAGCAGGTCGAACCGGTTCGGCCCAAGATGCACCAGGGCCTCGATCCCGTCCCGCGCGGCAATGACCTCATGACCATCGCGCCGCAGCGCACGTGCGAGATAGGGGCGGAGAGAATTGTCATCTTCCGCCAGCAGTATGCGCGCCATGCCTTGATCGCCCCGAGCCGTTGTACCGTGTCACAGTCGACAGGGTGGCAGAACCAACCGGTCCTGCACAACTGTCCACCGCATCTGTTCAACTCACGTTAAGGCCAATTTGCGAAGAAAGCGTTGCATTGCTCCCAGATTGCCGGATAGCTGAACATCATGCAGATCGACCCGCGCCTTGCCCTGATCGACCCA
>Ga0209475_10000818_pt1 | contig 48767 bp, 48 predicted proteins | sample tdDd471_FD_187128 | JGI IMG/M metagenome (GOLD analysis project Ga0209475, IMG submission 187128) | Marine sediment microbial communities from the Atlantic coast under amendment with organic carbon and nitrate - tdDd47.1 (SPAdes)... | ecosystem: Environmental > Aquatic > Marine > Coastal >... | reverse complement strand
GGGGACGCGGAGCCTGGGCTATCCGGTCCAAGCGACGACGCCGACCGCGATACCCAGCAGCAGGCAGAGCGGCGTGTAGGCGATCGTGTCCCAATAGCCGAACCGGGTGTCGGTCACCCGCTTGAACAGCCCGACGAACCGGAAGTCGCCGACCGCCCGCAGTACGAGCAGGGCCGCCAGCGCCCAGCGTGCCGGGACGACCAGCTCCCAGGGCAGGATCGGCGCCAGGGCGAGCAGCCGGTTGCTCGCCAGAATGCCGGCGGCGGCGAGCCCGGCCGCGACCAGCCCCGTCGCTAGGCGTCCCGGCCGGAACAGGGGACGGCCGTCCCGTTCCGGTATCACGGCCGGCGATCCGGTGGTGCCGCGCAACGCCCACCAGGCGTGCACGCCGCCGATCACGAGAAACGTAACAGCCACTGCCAGTCCGATGCCCGGTGCGGTGGCCGCCAGCAACGCGCCGGCGTCCCCTTGGGTGGCGCTCCACCACACCAGCAACGCGATCGCCGCCAGCATCGGCCAGGCCGGATGCCGTCCTCGCGAGTACGAGGCCGTGATCGCAGCCGACGCTGCGGCAGTGGCGCCGACGACCATCAGCACGGAGAAGGATGCAGCGCCGGCCGGAACGAGGGCGAGCACAGTCAGAACCCCGGCCATCCCGACGAACAGAAGCGAGGTCAGGTGCCAGGCGTAGCGCAGCGTCATTCTCAGACAGGCGCTGCCGGTGCGGGTTCCGAACGGGGCGGGCGCCGCCAGCAACGGCCCGATCAGTCGGTGCTCGCCCAGGATGGAGTGGGCCGCGCCAATCACGACGGACAGGCCGGCCGCCAGCAGCAGGGGCCAGGAGAGCATCGGAGATCCTCCATACGCTTGCGTATGGTCGATGCTGGCAGAATGTCTGGAACGGGTCAATACGGTGGCGTATGGTTCGGAATGTCTGGGCGCCTGGATCGGGTCGAATGGGTTCGCACGGGGCTGGCCGTCCTGTCGGAGGCTGGGATAGAAGCGGTGCGCGTCGAGCCGCTCGCCCGGCGGCTCGGCGTCACGAAAGGCAGCTTCTACTGGCACTTCGTCAACCGCGATGCACTGCTTTCGGCGATGCTCGAGGAATGGGAGAGGGTGCAGACCAGCGAGGTCATCGCCGGGGCCGAGGCCGTCGGCGGCGACGCCGCGCGGCGGCTCAAGACGCTGTCGGACTTGGCGCTTGGCCTCGACATGCGCCTCGAGGCGGCGGCCCGGGTCTGGGCGTCGACCGACGAACGGGCGTATCGAGCGGTTCAGCAGGTCGATGGCCGGCGCCTGGGTTTCCTGCAATCGGTCATCGAAGGCGCCGGCGTGCCCGAGGCCACCGCCCAAGCGCGCGCCCGGCTGGTGTACTACGCGCTGATCGGGGAGATCGTCTGCCGTCCGCCAGATTGGCTCGACCGGCATCGTCGCGCGATGCGCCTGAACCGCGAGATGATCCTGCGATGGCCCTGAGGCGCGCGACGGCCGACGACGGCCCGCGTCGCTGGAGCGATGTTCCCCGATCTAGCGCGTCGGCGTGTCCTGCTCGGCGCTTTCGCCCGCCGGACTCAGATGCTTCAGGCGCAGGATACTGACGATCGCCGAGGTCGTGGCGAAGCCGGCGCCCAGCACCAGCGCCCAGGTGGCGCCCTGGATGCCGAGCCGGCCGAGCAGCAGGGCGACCAGGGCGGCGCCGACCGCCTGGCCGGTCAGCCGGGCGGTGCCCAGCATGCCGCTGGCGGCACCGCTGCGGGCGCGCGGCGCGGCGGTGATCAGGGTCCGGTTGTTCGGGGCCTGGAACAGCCCGAAGCCGGCGCCGCACAGCGCCATCCGCCAGGCGATGTCGTAGCGTCCGGGGTCGTCCGGCAGCAGTGCCAGCGCGGCCAGCCCGGTCGCCATCAGGGTCATGCCGGCGCTGACGATGATCGCCGGCGACCAGCGGTCCGACAGCCGCCCGGCGAACGGCGCCACCACCGCGATCGCCAGCGGCCACGGCATCATCAGCAGCCCGACCTCCAGCGGCGGGAAGCCGTGGATCCGCTGGAAGGTGAACGGCAGCGACACGAACGCCAGGACCTGGGCGACGAACGACGCGGTCGAGGTGGCGATCGACAGGCTGAACACCGGCTTGGCCAGCAGATCGAGCGGCAGCAGCGGCTCCGGCACCCGCAGCTCGCGACGGACCAGCAGCGTCGAGGCGACGACGCAGGCGACCGCCTGGGCGACGACCAGCGGCCAGGCCAGGCCGTGCCCGATGCTGTCGATGGTGGTCACGACCAGCCCGATCGAGGTGGCGCTGAGCCCCGCGCTGACGAAGTCGAACCGGCGGCTGGCGCGGTCGCTCTCCGGCAGGGTGAACCAGCCCATCGCCACCACGATGGCGCCGAGCGGCACGTGGATCGCGAACAGCCACGGCCAGTCGGCGACCGACAGGATCAGCCCGCCGATGGTCGGCCCGACGGTCGCCGACGACGCCACCACCATGGCATTGACCCCGATCGCCGTCCCGAACCGCGCCTTCGGCACCGTGTAGCGCAGCAGCGCGGCGTTGACCCCCATCAGCCCGGCGGCGCCCAGGCCCTGCACGATGCGGATCGCCGTCAGCTCGGCGAGCGAGGTGGAGAACGCGCAGCCGACCGCGGCCACCATGAACAGCGACACCCCGGCCAGGTAGACCCGGCGGTAGCCGACGATCTCGCCGAGCGAGGCCAGCGGCAGCAGGCTCATCACGATGGCGAGCTGGTAGCCGTTGACGATCCAGATCGAGACCGCCGGGCTGGCGTGGAAATGGCTGGCGATGGTCGGCAGCGCGATGTTGGCCATCGAGCTGTCGAGCACCGCCAGGGTCACCCCGAGCAGGATGGTCGCCCACGCCCAGTACCGCCGCGGCGTCTCGAGGCCGTCCGGAGATTCGGTCGCCGGCCGACTCATGGCCGCACCCCGGCGGCGACGCCGGTCCGGCGGGCGATGAAGCGGGCGAGGCTGGGGCCGGTGAGGATCACGATGATCACGCGGGCGGTCTGCATGGCCATGACGAAGGGCAGGTCGACGTTGCTGGAGGCGGCGATGATGGCGGCGGAGTCGGCGCCGCCGGGGCTGGTGGCGAGGTACGCGGTCAGCGGGTCGACCCCGGCGAACACCACCAGCACCGCCGCGAACGCGCCGCACAACGCGATCAGGGTGAAGATCGAGGCCAGCACCCGCGGCAGGGCGCGGGCGGCGTGCCGCAGGATCGGCCGGGTGAACTTGAGGCCGATGACCCAGCCGACCAGCGCGTAGCTGACCGCCAGCAGCCAGGGCGGCAGCTCGATGGTCAGCCAGCCGGCATCCTGCAGCACCACGCCGATCGCCAGCGGCAGCAGCAGCGGCCCGGCCGGGACCCGCAGGCGCAGGGCGATGGCGATGCCGACCGCCGCGGTGGCGGCGGTGGCGGCGAACGCCGGCCAGTCGATCGCCGGGAACCAGTCCGCGGGCGGCCCGCCGCCGGCGCCGTCGGTCCAGATCCGGGCGACCATCGAGGCCACCAGCACCACGCACAGCACCCGCAGGTACTGCATGAAGGCGACCAGCCGCATGTCGGCGCCGTAGGCCTCGGACAGCAGGGTCATGGTGGTGGCGGCACCCGGCGAGAACCCCCACACCGCGGTGGTGCCGGGCAGGATCCGCCAACGGGTCAACAGCCAGCCGAGCACCGCCGAGGCGGCGATCGCCCAGCCGACCCCGAGCAGGAACAGCGGCCAGTCGCGGGCGATCTCGCCGAGGATCTCGACCGGGATGCCGCGCGCGATCATGCAGCCGATCACGCCCTGGGCGGCATAGAACGGCACGGCCGGCACCCGGACCGCGCCGCCGGCGGTCGCCACCAGGATTCCGGCGATCATCGAGCCCAGCAGCAGCGCGGCCGGCAGGCGCACGATCTCCAGCGCGACGACCAGTACGGTCGACAGCGCCAGCAGGACCGCCCAACGCACGACCGGCGACCGCTTGTCGAGCGGCCCGGCCGGAGCGTCGTCAGGGACTGGGTCGGATGACGGCAAGCGCGCTCTCCCGCCCGGCCGCTCAGGACACGCCCGGCACGCGCTCCGGCCGCGGCATCTCCCAGACGTCCCGCGTGGTGCAGTACAGATCGCCGCCGAGCCGGCCGACGGTGTCGAGGCCGGCCTGGTCGATGCGCAGCCGCTGCTCGTCCACCAGGTCGGCGCGCACGACGACCCGCAGGACCTCGCCGATCACGATCTCGCGCCGGTTGCCGAGCTGCAGGGTGGTGTGGCGCCTGCACTCCAGCGCCGCCGGCGCGGTCACGATGCGCGGCGGCCGGACCGTCATCGAAGGCGCGGTATCGAGGCCGGCGACGTCGATCTCCGACTCGCCGGGTTCCAGGTCGAGGGCACACAGGTTCATCTGCTCGGCCAGCGCCCGGTCGACGATGTTGACCACGAATTCCGGCAGCTCGCGGATGTTCGCCGAGGTGTCCTTCAGGCGCCGGTCGGGCCGGGCGTCGACCCCCAGCACCACCATGCACGGGTCGTAGGAGACGGCGTTGAAGAACGAGAACGGCGCGGCGTTCACCGTGCCGTTCGGGGCGAGCGTGGTGACCAGGGCGATCGGCCGCGGCGTGACCACGCTGCGGAACACCTTGTAGGCGTCCACCGGGGTCATGTCGGCGAACAGGAAGTCCTTCATGGGGCTATCCGGCATCGAGCTCTCGGGCATCGGTCTCTCTGGTTCGGGGTCAGGCGGGCGGATGCACAGCGTGCCAGTGCCGGGCGATGTCGATGCGGCGGCACACCCAGGCGCGGTCGTGAGCCTTCACGTGGTCGAGGAAGCGGGCCAGCGCCCGGGACCGGCCGGGCCGGCCGACCAGCCGCTGGTGCAGGCCGATCGACAGCATCTTCGGGGTCTCCGCCCCTTCCTCGTAGAGCTGGTCGAAGCTGTCGATCAGGTGCCGGAAGAAGTCCTCGCCGGAGCCGTAGCCCGGCGGCGCGCCGAACTTCACGTCGTTGGTGTCGAGCGCGTAGGGCACGATCAGGTGCGGGCCGCCGTCGACCTCGACCCAGTACGGCAGGTCGTCGTTGTAGGCGTCGCTGTCGTACAGGAAGCCGCCGTGCTCGACCAGCAGGCGCCGCGTATTGGCGCTCGGCGCGTAGCGGCAGTACCAGCCGGCCGGCGGCGCGCCGGTCAGCCGCTCGATGGTCTCGACGGCGCGGGCGATGTGCTCGCGCTCCTCGGCCTCCGACAGCTCGAAGTGGTTGATCCAGCGCCATCCGTGGCCGGCGAAGTCGCAGCCGTACTCGGCCAGTGCTGCGGTCGAGACCGGGTTGCGCTCCAGCGCCTGGGCGCAGGCGTAGATCGTGAACGGCAGGCCGCGGTCGCGGAACAGCTTGAGGATCCGCCAGACCCCGGCGCGCGAGCCGTACTCGTACAGCGACTCGATCCCGAGGTCGCGCTCGCCCGGCGGATGCCGGCCGCCGACCCCCTCGGACAGCGCGCTCTCGTTGCGCGGATCGCCGTGCAGCACCGAGGGCTCGGAGCCCTCCTCGACGTTGAGCACGAAGTTGACGGCGATCCTGGCGCCGTTCGGCCACGCGGCCTGCGGCGGCTTGCCGCCGTATCCGACCATGTCGCGCGGGTAGGGATCGGGCGTGCTCATGGCGGCGGATCTCCTCGGGTGTCGCAACGGAGGGTGGGCGGAGGGCGGGCGGGGGGGGACCGTAGGGCCGTGCTAGGATACGTCATCCTTCGGCCGGTGCCACCGGCCAGTCCTGTCCTGCCCGGGAATCGCTGCCGTGTCGGAACGCCCCGTAGTCTGCGATCTGCTGATCCGCCATGCCGCCGTCCTGACCATGGTCGAGGGCAGCGCCCTGCTGGCCGACGGCGCCGTCGCCATCGCCGGCGACCGGATCCTGGCGGTCGGCCCGGACGCGGAGCTGGCTGGGGCGTATGCGCCGGCCGAGACCGTCGACGCCCGCGGCGGCATCGTCATGCCGGGCTTCGTGAACACCCACAACCACACGCCCCTGATCGGCGTGCGCGGCATGTTCGAGGACCTCGGCTTCGCCCCGGCCTACACAGCCGGGATCCCGCAGATGGCGGCGCTGTCGCCCGAGCAGATGCTGGTGATGGCCCGGCTCGGCCAGTACGAGATGCTGCGGGCCGGCAGCACCACGGTGGTCGACTTCTACCGCCGGCCCGACGCGCTGGCGCAGGCCGCCCACGACATCGGCCTGCGTGCCTTCATCGGCGGCCGGATCATGGATGCGAACGCCGCGGCCCTGGCGGCCGGCCGCTGGGAGACCGACACGGCGCTCGGCGACCGGTTGTTCGACGAGAACGCCGCGGCGATCGAGCGCTGGGACGGCGCCGACGGCGGGCGGATCCGCTGCGGCTTCGGTCCGCACGCCGCCGACACCTGCTCGCCCGGCCTGCTGCGGCGTGTCGCCGAGGCCGCCCGCGCCGGGGGCGGGCCGGTGCACACCCATCTCTGCCAGAGCCGGCGCGAGGTCGAGGTGGTGCGCGAGCGCGACGGCCGCAGCCCGGTCGACCGGTTCGACGAGGTCGGCCTGCTGGGCGACCGGCTGATCGCCGCACACTGCGTGTTCCTCGACGAGGCTGGAATCGAGCGGGTCGGGGCGGCCGGGGTGCACGTCGCGCACGCGCCGATCGGCAACTCCTCGAGCGGCATGGTGGCGCCGATCCTGCCGCTGGCCCGCGCCGGCGCCAACGTCACCCTGTGCGGCGACAGCAAGACCGCCGACATGTTCGAGAGCATGCGGATGGCGACGGCGCTGGCCCGGATCCGCGACGGCGGCTTCGAGCCGACAGCACCCACGCTGCTGCGCTGGGCGACCGTCAACGGTGCCGCAGCACTCGGCCTCGGCGACGAGGTCGGCCGGCTGGTGCCGGGCACGAAGGCCGACCTGGTCATGCTGGACGCCGCCCAGCCGAGCCTGGCGACGGTGGTCGACGGCTACGGCATCGTGGTCCGCAGCGCCTCGGCATTGGCGGTCGACACGGTGGTGGTCGACGGGGCGATCCGGCTGCGCGGCGGCCGGCCGGTCGGCTTCGACGGCGACGCCATCGTGGCCGAGGCCCGCGACCTCGCCCGGTCGCTGTGGGCGGCGGCCTGAACAGTCGCTCGGGTCACAGTCCCGGAACCAGCCGCACCATCACCAGGAAGATCAGCGCGCCGATCAGCGCCGACAGCGGCACCGTGATCAGCCAGGCGGCGGCGATGGTCAGCAGATGGCGGCGCCGCACCAGCCGGCGTTTCGCCGCCTTGCGGAGCACGACGGGATCCTCCGCCGGATCGGGGGCCATGCCCGGCAGCCAGCCGTCCACCGCCTTTGCCACCTGCTCCTGGGGGGCGGCCGCGCGCGCCGCCTGGTTGAGGCGCGCCTGCCGGCGGATGTGACCGCCGCGATGGGCGTGAAACTCGCGCGCCAGGCCGACGCCGAATACGGCACCCACGGCGATATGGGTGGAGCTGACCGGCAGGCCGAGTGCCGACGCGATCAGCACGGTCACCGCCGCCGACAGCGCCACGCAGAACGCCCTGACCGGGTTCAGCTTGGTGATCTTCTCGCCGACCATCCGGATCATGCGCGGCCCGAACAGGGCGAGGCCGATGGAGATGCCGGCGGCCCCGATCAGCATGATCCAGCCGGGGACCGCGACCTTGGCGCCGGCGACGCCGTGCACGGCGGCGGCGACCGCCGCCAGCGGCCCGATGGCGTTGGCCACGTCGTTGGCGCCGTGCGCGAACGACAGCAGCGCGGCGGCGGCGATCAGCGGTGCCGTGAACAGCGTGCCGACCGCCTTCTTGGTGTTCTCCAGCCGCGGCGCCTGGCGCGCCACCATCCGCGCGACGATGCCGAGCGTCGCGGCGAACACCGCGGCGACCAGGGCGAGCTCGACCCACAGCGGCGGCTTCCAGACCTTGGAGAGGCCCTTCTGCACCAGATAGGCGGCGAAGGCGGCGGCGGTGACGGCCACCACCACCGGTACCCAGCGGCGGGCCGCCGCGATCCGGTCGTCGGCCTGCAGGATCAGCCGCTTCAGCACCACCAGCATCAGTGCCGCCCCGAGCCCGCCGAGCAGCGGCGAGACCACCCAGCTGGCGGCGATTGCGCCCAGCACCGGCCAGTTGGCGGCCTGCATGCCGGCGGCGGCGAGGCCGGCCCCGAGCACCCCGCCGACGATCGAGTGCGTGGTCGAGACCGGCGCCTCGAGCCAGGTCGCGAGGTTGAGCCACAGCGCGGCACCGAGCAGCGCCGCCATCATCAGGGCGACGAACGTGCCGCGGTCGCCGACCGCCGCCGGATCGATGATGCCCTTGCTGACCGTCGACACCACGTCGGCGCCGGCGATCAGCGCGCCGCCGGCCTCGAAGATCGCCGCCACCACGAGCGCGCCGCCCATGGTCAGCGCGCGGGCGCCGACGGCCGGCGCCATGTTGTTGGCGACGTCGTTGGCGCCGATATTGAGCGCCATGTAGCCGCCGATCACCGCCGCGGCGATCACCACCCCGGCCCCGGCGGTCGTGTTCCACGACGCCAGCACCCAGACCAGCACCAGGAACACGAGGCTGAGGCCGAGCGGCAGAAGGCGCAATCCGCCCTGGTGGCTGACCGCCTCGAGCGCGACGATCTTCTTCAGGTCCTTGTCGAGCGTCTGCTTGCGCAGACCCGTGGGATTCAGCGCCATGCCAGGACAGCAGCCTCCAGCAGCGGGGGTTGCGGCTGTCCCGCTGTACTATTTCCCCCAGCGCAACGCCAGCACGTCGGCCTCGCGCGCCAGCTCCAGCAGGCCGGCGCGGGTGGCCGGGTGCAGCGGCTCCAGCGGGTGGCGGACGGCGTCGGACCTGATCACCCCGCCCTCCATCATCGCGGTCTTGGTGGCGCGCAGGCCGCACTGCCGGTTCTCGTAGTTGATCAGCGGCAGAATGCGGGCGTAGAGCCGGGCCGCCTCGTCGCGGCGGCCGGCCAGGTGCTCGGTCACCACCGGCTTGATCAGGTCCGGCAGCAGGGCGCTGCACATGGTGCCGGTGGCGCCGGCGTCCAGGTCGGCCATCAGGGTGATCGACTCCTCGCCGTCGAACGGCCCCTTGATGGCGGCGCCGCCAGCCTCGATCAGGGCCCGCAGCTTGGCCGCCGCACCGGCGGTCTCGACCTTGAAGTGGGTGACCTGCGGCACCGCCGCGCCGAGCCGCACCAGGAACGGCACCGACAGGGTGACGCCGGACAGCGGCGCGTCCTGCACCATGATCGGCAGGCCCGAGGCCTCGGCCACCGCGGAGAAATGCTCGACGATGCCCTTCTCGTCGGCCTTCAGCGCGGTACCGTGATAGGGCGGCATCAGCATCAGCATCGAGGCCCCGGCCGCGGCCGCCCGCTTCGAGCGCTCGGCGGCAAGGCGGGTCGAGAAGTGGCTGGTGGTGACGATCACCGGCACCCGGCCGGCGACGTGGCCGAGGCATAGGTCCAGCAGGGTGTCGCGCTCGGCGTCCGACAGCAGGAACTGCTCTGAGTAGTTGGCCAGGATGCAGATGCCGTCGACGCCCTGGTCGATCATGCAGTCGAGCACCCGCTTCTGGCCGTCCAGGTCGACCTCCCCGGTCTCGCTGAACGGGGTCGGGGCGATCGGGTAGATGCCGCTGTTCGGCATGACGGGCCTGGATGTCGCGGGGGTTGGCATGGTTTCCTCCGGGCTTCTCGTGACAGCTTGTGTATCGACAGCCTTCTTGGCGGCGGGTGGGTTTCGGAGCCGGACGCTCTCGTGTCCCCTCCGGAATGACGGAATGGGGAGGCCGAGCGAGCAGAACGGGCACGTCGGCCGCATCCTCTCTTCTCGTCATCCCGGAGAGTCCCGGACCTGGTCCGGGGCGGCTCCGGGATCCACGGAGCGACGGGCTCTCTTTCTCGCCTAGAGCATCGCGCGCAGGGTCTGGCTGCGCTCGCTGGCGGCCGCCATCAGCAGCGGCAGGTCGTTGCCGCCGAGGATCAGGCGGGCGCCGATCTCGATGTAGCGCTGCATCAGCGGCGGGCTGTACACGCCGCCCATTCCCGGGTGCTTGCCGTGCTTGCGGCAGGCCTCGACCACGGTCTCGTAGGCCTTGGCGATGTCGGGATGATCGACCTGCCCGGGAATGCCCATCTCCATGCTCAGGTCGCTGGTGCCGATCAGCAGCGCGTCGACGCCCGGCACCGCTGCGATCGCCTCGGCGTTGGCGATCGCCGCCGGGCTCTCCAGCATCACCACCAGCAGGGTCTCGCGGTTGATTGCGGTGGTGGCCTCGGCCAGCGGCGTCGGCTTGAAGTCGAGCTGCGGCAGCGCGCCGGTGACCGAGCGGTGGCCGACCGGCGGGTAGCGGCACTGGCTGGCCATGCGGGCGGCGGTCGCCGCGTCGTCGACGTGCGGCACCACGATGCCCTGGGCGCCGCCGTCCAAAGCCCGGGTGGCGTGGAACGACTCGTAGCCCGGCACCCGGACCACCGGGGTGATGCCGGCGTCCTGGGCGGCCACGCTGATCTGCACGGCGGTGTCCAGGTCCATGGAGTTGTGCTCCATGTCGATGAACAGCCAGTCGTAGCCGGCGGTGCGCATGGCCTTGGCGATGTCGACGGTGCGGGCCTGGCGCAGCCCGATGCCGATCGCGAGCTGGCCGGCTCGCAGCCGGTTGAGGGCGGCGTTCTTCAGGTCGGTCACGGAAGCCTCCGGGGTGGTATCTCGTATGACGGGTCGATCAAAGCAGGGTTCGGGCGCGGCGTCACCCATCGGCGTGGTCCGGCGGATGCCGGCTTGCCGTGACGCGCCGTTCGGCGCCAAACTCCGGCAACCAACCGTCTGAAGACCACCCACCGGAGGAAGCCCGTGAACCAGCAGACCCCGCCGGCGGCGGCCGTCGAGGCCGTGGCGCGCATCAAGCAGGCGCTCGGCCCGAAGGGCTGGCTGGAGGACCCGGCCGATACCCTGAAGTACCGGACAGACTGGCGCGGCCGCGACGTCGGCGAGGCGCTGCTGGTGGCGCGCCCGGCGTCGACCGAGGAGGTGTCGCAGGTCGTGCGGGTCTGCGCCGCGGCCGGGCTGGCGATGGTGCCGCAGGGCGGCAACACCGGGCTGGTGCTGGGCTCGATCCCGACCGAGCCGCGGCCGGCCGTGGTGCTGTCGCTCGACCGCATGACCCGGGTCCGCTCGATCGACCCCGACAACTTCGCGATGGTCGTCGAGGCCGGCTGCGTCATCAAGGCGGCGCAGGACGCGGCGGCCGACGCCGGGCGGCTGTTCCCGCTGTCGCTGGCGTCGGAGGGCAGCTCCACGGTCGGCGGCACCCTCTCGACCAATGCCGGCGGCAACCAGACGATCCGCTACGGCAACGCCCGCGAGCAGGTGCTGGGGCTGGAGGTGGTGCTGCCCGACGGCACCGTGTTCGACGGGCTGAACACGCTGCGCAAGAACAACACCGGCTACGACCTCAAGCACCTGTTCATCGGCGCCGAGGGCACGCTCGGGGTGATCACCGCGGCGGCGATGCGGCTGATGCCGGCGCCCAAGGGCCGCGAGACGGCGCTGCTGGCGGTGCCCGACCCGGCGGCGGCGCAGGCCCTGCTGGGACGCGCCCGCGAGCTGTCCGGCGACACCGTGCTGGCCTACGAGCTGATGCCGCGGATGTGCCTGGACCTGGCGATCAGGCACATCGAGGGCATCGCCGACCCGCTGTCGGCGCCGTCGCCCTGGTACGTGCTGGTCGAGCTGGCGACCGCCTCGCCGATCGACGACCTGCGGGCCAAGCTGGAGGCGATCCTGGCCGAGGCCATGGAGCAGGAGCGGGTGACCGACGGCGTGATCGCCGAGAGCGAGGCCCAGCGCGTGGCACTCTGGCGGATCCGCGAGGAGCAGGCCGAGGCCGGCCGGCGCGAGGGCGGCGGGGTGTCCTGCGACGTCTCGGTCCCGGTCAGCAAGGTCGCCGAGTTCCTGGCGCGGGCCGAGGCGATGCTGCGGGAGCAGGAACCGGAGATCCGGCTGAACACCTTCGGCCACATGGGCGACGGCAACATCCACTACCTGATCCTGCGGCCGCTGGCGATGGACGCGGACGCCTGGAAGCAGCGCAGCTACGAGCTGGTCGACCGGCTGAACCAGCTGATCGCGTCGATGGGCGGCAGCTTCTCGGCCGAGCACGGCATCGGCGCCCAGAAGCGCGACGACCTGGTGCGCTACGCGGCGCCGTCGCGCCTGACGCTGATGCGGGCGGTCAAGGCCGCCATCGATCCGGCCAACGTCATGAACCCGGGCAAGATCCTGTAGCCGGTCGCCGTCCGGGACGAGGGGGCCGGCTGCTGGAGGCTACGCCGCTGTCGTCAGCACCCGTGCCTTCGGCAGGGTGAACGCGACCGTGGTCCCGGCACCGGGTGTGCTGTCGATGCTCAGCTGGCCGCCGTGCAGCTCCACCAGTCGGCGGGCGATCGGCAGGCCCAGCCCGGTGCCGCCGATCGACCGTGCGGTCTGGCTCGGCTCGACCTGGCAGCGGCCGTAGGGCTGCATGGCGCGCTCGATCTGGACCGGGGTCATGCCCGGCCCTTCGTCGCGCACCCGGATCTCGACCGGGTCGCCGTCGCGGAACTGGATCACCACCTCGCCGTCCTCGGGGCCGAACTTGATGGCGTTGCCGACGATGTTGATCATCACCTGCTGGACGGCTCGGCGGTCGGCGCGGACGCGCGGGCCGTACCGGCTGTCGATGCGCAGGCCGACGCCGCGGCTGTCGGCCAGCGGTTCAAGCATCCGCACGGTGGCGTGGGCGATCGCCGACAGGTCGATCCAGTCGGCCTGCAGCTCGATCGCGCCGGCCTCGATCCGGGCGAGGTCGAGAAGGTCGTTGATCAGGTCGAGCAGATGCCGGCCGCTGGTCGCGATGGTGTCGACGGAGTCCCGGTAGCGGGGCGGCAGAGGGCCGTGGATCTCGAGCCGCAGCATGTCGGCGAACCCGATGACGGCGTTCAGCGGTGTCCGCAGCTCGTGGCTCATATGCGCCAGGAACTCGCTCTTCGCCCGGTCGGCCATCTCGGCTTCCATCTTGGCGCGGGCGAGGTCGGCGACCGCGTCGACCGTCATCTGGCGGGACTCGAGGAACCGGGTGGCGATCTGGGCGATGTCGAGGAGCGAGGCACGCTGGTCGTCGGTCAGCCGCTGCGGGTGCGTGCCGATCGCGCACAGCGAGCCGACCCTGTGGCCGCTGCGCAGCCGCAGCGGGGCCCCGGCATAGAACCGCATCCCCGTCGAGCCGGTCACCAGCGGGTTGCGAGCGAATCGCGGGTCGTCCCAGACGTCCTCGACCTCGGTGATCTCGTCGTCGGCGAGTGACGCCCCGCACAGCGAGCCCTCGCGCGGGATCTCCCGGATATCGCCGAGGCCGACCGCCGACTTGAACCAGATACGGTCGGAATCGATCAGGCTGATCAGGGCGATCGGCGTGCCGCACGTCCGGGCCGCCAGCCGGGTGAGCTGGTCGAAGGTCATCTCGGGCGCGGTGTCGAGCACCTGGAGCGCCCACAGGGCGGCCAGCCGTTCGTTCTCGTCGTCCTGCGGAACCGGCACCACCACGCCGCACCCGTCAATTTCGTCAGACCCTCGCACAACCGGAGAGGATAGACGTGGCGAGTTAACGGCGCGTTAAGCGAGTCGTTCGATCTCGACTCGGCGGCCCTATTCGGCAGCCGTCGGGGCGGCCGCGGGGCGCGGGGCCGGCAGCAGGGCCGCGGCGACCGCGATGGCGGCCGCGGCGGCGGCGCAGATCAGGAACAGGGTGGTGAAGCCGTCGCCGGCCGTCGAGCCGTGCAGGCGGGAGATCACCGGCACGACCGTCGAGGCGACCGCGAACGACACCACGTACTTGACCGCGTAGGCCCGGGCGCGCCAGTGCTCCGGGGTGTTGCGCGCCACCAGGGTGTCGGTGATCGGGATCTGCCCGAACACCAGCATCATCATCGCCAGCGACAGGCCCAGCATGGTCGAGCCGGTGGCGTCGGCCGCCAGCAGGAACACCCCGATGTCGCCGATCGTCAGGACCAGGAACACCAGCCGGATCGAGTAGCGGTCGATCAGGTGGCCGACCGCGACCTGGGTGAAGGCGGCGGCGGCGAACACCAGGGCGATCAGGCCGCCGGCCTCCGACGCGTCCTCGGTCAGCGCCATCACCCGCTCGTCGAAGATCTTCGGCAGCGCGATGGTGGTGCTGTTGAAGATGAAGCCGCCGATCGCGGTGGCGAAGAACACGATCGCCAGGGTCCGCTTCCAGTGCGGGCTGGGCTGCGACCGGGCCCTGCGCGCCGCGGTGCCGGCGGCCGTCTCGGCACGGCCGGCGACGCTCCGGCAGTGCAGGATCCACAGCCCGCCGATCGCCATGCTCGCCAGGCCCGGCACCACGAAGGCGGTGCGCCAGCCGAAGCCCTCGCTCAGGAACGCCGCCAGCAGCGGGGCCGCGGCCACGCCCATGTTGCCCCACACGCCGTTGATCCCGAGCCGGCGTCCGATGGCGCCGCCGCCCTGGCTGACCATGGCGATGCCGACCGGGTGGTAGATCGCCGCGAACACCCCGATCGCCAGCAGGCCGGCGGCGATCTGCAGGCGGCCGTCGGCCAGCCCGGTCAGGACCGCGGCGCCGCCGATGCCGGTGAAGAACACGGCGATCATCGACTCCCGGCTCCAGCGGTCGGCCAGCCAGCCGGCCGGCAGCGAGCAGGCGCCGAAGGCGATGAAGCCGGCGGTCGACAGGAACAGCAGCTCGCCATAGGTGGCGCCGAGCTCGACCGCCATGAACACCGCGGCGGTCGGAAACACCAGCATCATCAGGTGATCGACGGCGTGTCCGGCGTTCAGGAACAGGAAGCGGGTGTCGAGACGCATGGACTCCTCCCTCGCGATGGGGAGATGATGAACCGAGCGAATTCTTCCGTCCTTCGATAGAACGCCAATCAGTGTTGCGTATCGGACAGAACCTGCGAAGCCGGGACCCGGCCGTCGAGGCGCGGCAGCGCTGGCCCAAGGCGGTCGTCGGCTATGCCGTCGACTACGCGGCCGGCCATACCACCGGCCGGCACGCCCATGAACGGGCGCAGCTGGTGCACGGCGAGAAGGGCGTGATGACCGTGCGGACCGATGACGGCGCCTGGGTGGTGCCGCCCGGCTATGCCGTGTGGGTGCCGCCCGGCGTGGTTCACGAGGTGCGGGCCGCCGGCGCCGTCGCCATGCGCACGCTCTACATTCGGGACGATTCCGGGGTGCCGGTGACGGCGCGCTGCCGGGTCGTGCGGGTGCCGCCGCTGGCGCGCGAGCTGATCGCCCGCGTCGTCCGGCTGCCGGAGGACTATCCGGAGTCCGGGCCGGAGGCGCGGCTGGTGGCGGTCCTGGTCGACGAGCTTGCCGATCTTCCGGCCGCCCCCCTCGACCTGCCGTTACCGCGCGACCGCCGGGCGATGGCGGTCGCCGAGGCGCTGATCGACACGCCGGCCGACAACCGGGACCTGGAGGCCTGGGGCCTGCGGGTCGGGGCCAGCGACCGGACCCTGGCCCGGCTGTTCCGCAAGGAGACCGGGCTGACCTTCGGGCGCTGGCGCCAGCGCCGCCGGCTGCTGGCGGCGCTGGAGCGGCTGGCGGCCGGCGAGCCGGTGACCGCGGTCGCGCTCGACCTCGGCTACGAGAGCCCGAGCGCCTTCATCGCCATGTTCCGCCGCGCCCTCGGCGCCCCGCCGACCCGCTACCTGCGGCACGGCGGGGACGCGGCCCAGGACCCGGGACTCTAGCCCAGCACGTCCTTGTTGATGACGTTCTCGCCGATGATGTCGCCGTCGAACGCGCTGAGGATGTTCCTGGCGGTCTGCAGGCCCATGCGGTCGAGCGCCTCGTGGGTGACGCCGGCGACGTGCGGCGCGGTAATGACGTTCGACAGCTTGAGCAGCGGATTGTCCGGCTGCGGCGGCTCCTGGGCGAACACGTCGATGCCGGCTCCGGCCAGCTTGCCGGCGACCAGGGCCGCGTGCAGGGCCGCCTCGTCGACCAGGCCGCCGCGCGCGGTGTTGATCAGGAAGGCCGTCGGCTTCAGCCTGGCCAGCCGGGCGGCGTCGAACATCCCGACCGTCTCCGGCGATTTCGGGCAGTTGATGCTGACGAAGTCGGCGCCCGCCAGGGCGGCGTCCAGGTCGCCCGCCGGCTGGGCGCCGACGGCGGCGATGTCCTTGGCGTCCTTGTAGGGGTCGTGGACCAGGACGTTCATTTCCATCGCGACGCAGCGCTTGACCAGCCGCGAGCCGATGCGGCCGAAGCCGATCACGACGACGGTCTTGCCCAGCAGGTCGGACGGGATCGTCTTCAGCCGGTCGCCCCAGCGGTTTCCCTTCACCAGCGCGTCCAGCTCGGCGCCGCGCTTGGCCAGTGCCATCATCATGAACAGGGCGGCCTCGGCGACCGACGGCGAGTTGGCGGTCCCGACGGTCATCAGCGGGACCCCGCGCTTGCTCAGCGCCGCCAGGTCGATGGCGTCGAAGCCGACGCCGAGGCGCGTGACGACCCGCATGTCGCCCGCGGAGTTGAGCTCGTCCTCGCCGAACCGGGTCGGGCCGAGCGTGACCGCGTGCACCGGCGCGTGCGCCTGGAGCAGGGCGTTGAACTCGGCCTGGCCGATCCCGTTCGGGAACGACACGACCTCGATGTCGCTGCGGCTCTCGAGCAGCGCCTTGCCGCTGCCCGAGAAGGTTTCGGTGGTCAGGACTCTCTTCCTGTTGGTGGTCGCGGTCGCCATCGCGTTTCCTTCCCGGGGCGAGTGTTCGGCGTTGTCGGGCCGCCGTATCATGAGGTCGCTTGCGTCCGGCCGGCGGCGAGGGCGTTCGCCCCCTCCGCCGTCCGGGCAGGTCGTGCCGGCCGTCAGCGCTTGAACGGGTAGAAGCTGACGTCGTTGAACAGCATGTTCTCCTGGCTGTAGAGGGCGCCCAGCTTGGCGCTCTCCTGGGTGTAGGCGATCCAGTCCGGGTCGGCCTGCATGGCGGCCCGCTTCTTCTCGCGGTCGCCGGCGTTCTCGTAGGCCCAGATGTGAATGTAGACGTTCGGGTCGCCGGTCTCGCACTTGGCGTACAGCACCGGCTGGCCGAGATGCTTGGCCTGCGGCGCCTTGCCCATGCGCTCGTAGAGCTCCAGGTGCTTGGCGATGGTGCCGGGCCGGCAGGTGTACTTGCGCACGTCGAACAGCATGGACGTCTCCTCCTGATGTCGTCGGTGGTCTTCGAGGTGGGAGCCTGAGCTTACCGCAGGAGGAGGCGTCCGGAAGACCCGATCAGTCGATCCGGCGAATCCTTCCCTCGACCGCCGGCGCGACGGTCCCCTTGGCGGCCACGAAGTCGCCGACCTGGCCGGCCATCAGTTGCGCGGCGTTGGCGTCGACCAGCCGCCTGGCGCCGGCGAACGCCGTGTAGCCGTCGCCGCCGCGCGCCATGAAGTCGTTGGTGGCGAGGGTGTAGGTGGCGGTCGGGTCGAGCGGCCTGCCGGCGAGCGTGACGTCGGAGACCCGCTGGCCGGCGGGCTGGCCCGGCCGATAGGCGAAGGCGATGCCGGAGACCTGCGGGAAGCGCCCGGCACCCTCCTCGACCTGGCTGACGCCGTTCTCCAGGGCGGCGAGCAGCGCCGCGCCGGTCACTTCGAGCTTGAGGGTGCGGTTGCCGAACGGCAGCTCGGACAGCACCGTCTTGCGGGTCAGGGTACTGCCGGCCGGGTAGGTGGTGTCGCCGCGGATGCCGCCACCGTTGGTGATGGCGACGTCGGCGCCGGTGGCGGCGCGCATGGCGTCGGCGATCAGGTTGCCGATCGCCGCCTCGCCACCGCGCACGGTCGCCCGCCGCGAGTCGAGTTCGGTCGTGGTCGTGCCGATCGCCTGGCCGAGATCGGAGTCGAGCCTGGCGAGGTAGCCGTCGACCTTGGCCTGGACCTCCGGGTCGGGCGTGACAGCGCCGGTGTGGATCTGCGCGAAGTCCGGGGTCCACACGACCTTCGGGCCGTTGCGTCCCTCGACCTTGTCGATGGTCAGGACCAGACGGCCGACGAAGGTGCCCTCGGAGCCGGCCTTAAGGACCGCGTGCCTGCCATCGTAGTGGGTGAGGGCCAGATGGTCGTGGCCGCCGAGCACGACGTCGATGGCGGGGACCGCCTGCATCAGGGCGAGATCCTCGGTGTAGTCGTTGTGGCTGAGCGCGATGACCACGTCGGCGCCCTTGGCGCGCAGCGATTCGGCGAGCCGCCGGCCGGCGCTGGCGTAGGGCTCGAAGCTGACGTCCGGGCCGGGGCTCGACAGCAGGACGGTATCGGGCGTGGTCAGACCGAGCAGGCCGATCTTGTAGCCGCCGGCCTCGACCATGGCGGCGTCGGCGACGCCCGGGAAATTGGGCTGGCCCTTGGCCGCGACGTTGCCGGCCAGCCAGCGGAACGGCGACTCCGCGACCCGGGCCTTCAGGACCTCCGGGCCGAAGTCGAACTCGTGGTTGCCCAGCACCGCATACTGGATGCCGACGGCGCCGGCCATGTCGATCATGTTGGCGCCCTTGTCGATGCCGGACAGCAGCGAGGGCGAGATCAGGTCGCCGCCGAAGGTGACGAGGACGGTGGCGCCGGCCGCCTCGGCCCGCGCCTTCTCGGCCTTGATCACCGCGGCGATCCGGGCGGCGCCGCCGGCCCCGTCGACCGCTTCGACACGATCCCAGTCGTTGACGTGCAGGACGACGAGCCTGGCCGGCGCGGCGGCCAGCGGGCCGGCCAGCCAGAGGACGGTGGCGACCGCCAGCAGGGCGGTCCGGACCAGACTGGGAATGAAACGGGGCATGAGGCGCTCCCTCGATGTGGGAGCGCCAGCCTAGCCGGCTCGCGTTACCGTCGGAAGCCGGTCCGGTTCAGACTGCCCGGGCCGGAGCGCGCAAATCAGAGCGATCGGGCCTGGGTGCGTCCGCCACGCCCGCCGCGCGCGGCGGCCGCGTTGTCCTTCTCGTCGAACAGGGCCGCGAGCTGCTCCATCATGGTGCCGCCCAGCTGCTCGGCATCGACGATCGTGACGGCCCGGCGGTAGTACCGGGTCACGTCGTGCCCGATGCCGACCGCCACCAGTTCCACCGGCGACTTGGTCTCGATGTACTTGATCACGTCGCGCAGGTGCTTCTCGAGGTAGTTGCCCGGGTTGACCGACAGGGTCGAGTCGTCGACCGGCGCGCCGTCCGAGATCACCATCAGGATGCGCCGCTCCTCGGGCCGGGCCAGCAGCCGCTGGTGCGCCCAGTGCAGCGCCTCGCCGTCGATGTTCTCCTTGAGGATGCCCTCGCGCAGCATCAGGCCGAGCGACTTGCGGGCGCGGCGCCACGGGGCGTCGGCCGGCTTGTAGACGATGTGGCGCAGGTCGTTCAGGCGGCCGGGGTTGGCCGGCTTGCCCGACGAGATCCAGCGCTCGCGCGACGAGCCGCCCTTCCAGGCGCGGGTCGTGAAGCCGAGGATCTCGACCTTGACGGCGCAACGCTCGAGGGTGCGCGCCAGGATGTCGGCACAGATCGCGGCGATGGTGATCGGCCGGCCGCGCATCGAGCCGGAGTTGTCGATCAGCAGCGTCACCACGGTGTCGCGGAACTCGGTGTCCTTCTCGATCTTGTAGGACAGCGGGAACAGCGGGGCGGTCACCACGCGCGACAGCCGGCCGGCGTCCAGGATGCCCTCCTCGAGGTCGAACTCCCACGACCGGTTCTGCTGGGCCATCAGCCGGCGCTGCAGGCGGTTGGCCAGCCGGCCGATCACGCCCTGCAGATGCGACAGCTGCTGGTCGAGCAGCATGCGCAGGCGGTTCAGCTCGTCCGGGTCGCACAGCGTGTCGGCCTCGACCACCTCGTCGAACTCGGTGGTGAAGGCGCGGTAGGCGGTATCCTGCCAGTTCCGGCCGTCCATGTTGGGATGGAGCGGCGAGCCCGGGTTGCCGGGGTCCTCGTCGCCGGAGCCGGGCTCCAGGTCCATCTCCTCGGCTTCGTCGCCGTCGGCGCTCTCGTCGCCGGCCTGCATGTCGGACGGGATGGTCTCGGTGTCGGCGCCGTCCTCGGAGGAGCCGCGGGTGCCGCCCTCGCTGGTCTCGTCGACGTCGCCGCCCTCGTCCTCGCCCTCGGCCTCGCTGCCGTCGTCCTCCGCCATGCCTTCCTCGCCGATCTCCAGGTCGAGGTCGGCGATCATCTGGCGCGACGCCTTGGCGAAGGCGTCCTGGTCGTCGAGGTACTTGTCGAGGTCCTTGAGGTCGTGGCCGACCTTGCTCTGGATCCACGGCCGCCACAGGTCGATCACCCGCTGGGCGCACTCCGGCGGCGGGGTGCCGGTCAGCGCCTCGCGGGTCAGCAGACGCATCACGTCGACCAGCGAGACATCGTCCTTCTCGGCGCGCTCCAGACCCTTGCGCCGGTAGGTCTCGTCCATCACGGCGTCGAGGTTGCCGGCGACGCCGGCCATGCTGCGCGAGCCGATCGCCTCGATCCGGGCCTGCTCCACCGCGTCGAAGATCTCGCGGGCCGCCTGGCTCTGCGGGACCCGGCGCGAATGCACGGCGTCGTCGTGGTGCTTCAGCCGCAATGCCAGGGCGTCGGACGCCCCGCGCAGCCGGGCCAGGTCGACCGGATCCATGTCCTTCGGCGGGGCTGGCAGGCGGGCGCGGTTACCCGCCAGACCGGCCTGCTCGGCGCCATAGGTGACCTCGACCTCGCGCTCGCCCGAAATCGCCCGCACGCAGGCGGCGGTCGCGCGCTTGAAGTCCTCGAACGCGGTGTCGTCCGGGGCCTTGTTGCTGCTGTTGCTGCGCATGGCGGAAGCGTCTCGCGTCGCTGGTTACTCCGCGGCCCGGGCCCCGGTCGCGCCGATCTCGTCGCCGAAGCAGCGCTGGTAGTACTCGGCCACGATCGCCCGCTCGACCTCGTCGCACTTGTTGAGGAAGGTCAGGCGGAAGGCCAGCTTGAGGTCGCCGCCGAAGATGTCGGCGTTCTCGGCCCAGGTGATGACCGTCCGCGGCGACATCACCGTGGAGATGTCCCCGGCCATGAAGCCGGCGCGCGTCAAATCCGCGCAGGTCACCATCTTCGCCACCAGATCGCGCTTCTCGGCGGTCTGGTAGGTCGGGCACTTCGAGAGAACGATGTCCACCTCGGCGTCGTGCGGCAGGTAGTTCAGCGTCGTGACCACGTTCCAGCGGTCCATCTGACCCTGGTTGATCTGCTGGGTGCCGTGATAGAGGCCGGTGGTGTCGCCGAGGCCGACGGTGTTCGCCGTCGAGAACAGCCGGAAGTACGGGTTCGGGTGGATGACCTTGTTGGTGTCCAGCAGGGTCAGCTTGCCGTCGACCTCGAGCACGCGCTGGATCACGAACATCACGTCGGCGCGGCCGGCGTCGTACTCGTCGAACACCAGCGCGACCGGGTTCTGCAGCGCCCAGGGCAGGATGCCCTCGCGGAACTCCGTGATCTGCTTGCCGTCGCGGATGACGATGGCGTCCTTGCCGATCAGGTCGATACGGCTGATGTGGCTGTCCAGGTTGACCCGGATGCACGGCCAGTTCAGCCGCGACGCCACCTGCTCGATGTGGGTCGACTTGCCGGTGCCGTGGTAGCCCTGGATCATGACCCGCCGGTTGCGAGCGAAGCCCGCGAGGATCGCCAGCGTGGTGTCGTGATCGAACAGATAGGCGTCGTCCCGGTTCGGGACGTACTCGCTCGGCTCCGAGAAGGCCGGAACCTGCATATCGATGTCGAGACCGAAAGCCTCCCGCGCCGACACCGTGGTGTCCGGCTTCTCCAGATGGTGGGCGGGCTTACGCTCGTTCGCGGTGTCGTTCGACATGGACGATATTCCTGTAGGGAAGGAGGCCGGCGCGTCGGAAACGGCTCAGCCGAGGAACCGACGCAAAGTCGTATAGGCCTCGTTGATACTTTTCAACCGTTCCTCCGCGCCTCGGTCGCCGCCGTTGGCATCGGGGTGGTGTTTTTTGACGAGTTCCTTGTACCGGCGCTTGAGTTGATCGAGGGTCAGCGGCGGGTCGAGACCCATCACGGCGAAGGCCTTGCCCTCGGGTGACTGGGAGGGTGGCCGGGCGGTTCCGGCCCTGCGTTCCTCGTCGTCGTCCTCCTCGAAGACGCCGAACGGATCGCGGACATTCCGGAACGCCTGGCCGCGGCCGGCGCCGTTGGCGGCACCGAACCGCCAGGTCGGACGCTCCCAGGTGGTCGAGCGGCGCAGGTCGGCCTCGACCTCGGCGTCCGACATTCCCGCATAGTAGTTCCACGACTTGTTATACTCGCGGACGTGCTCGAGGCAGAACCAGTAGTAGTCGCCCAGGCGGTCGCGCGACCGCGGCGCCCGGTACTCTCCCGCCTCCGCGCAACCCGGATGGTCGCAGGCCCGCAACGAAGTTCGCGGGTCCAGACGATCCGACTTCAAGCCTTCCGGATTGGCCTTCGCCATGGCAGCGACCATTTAAGCGCCAGACAGTGGGAGCGGGGACCGAGCCGGACCGGCGGGCCCCATTCCGACCGACCCTAACCGCGCATCGCAGAAAGTCCAGAGCATGAGCATCAGCATGAGAGAGAGGCTAGCCGCCAAGCTGACCGCGGCGTTCGAGCCGAGCAGACTGGTTGTGGAGGACGAGTCGCACCGCCATGCCGGTCACGCCGGAGCACGGCCGGGCGGGGAGACCCATTTCAACGTCCAGATGGTCTCGGCGGCCTTTGCCGGCAAGTCCCGGGTCGAGCGCCATCGCATGGTGCATGCGGTCCTCGATGAGGAGTTGCGGGACTCGGTCCATGCGCTTGCGCTGAAACTGGAGGCTCCGGCCGGTCCGGATCGGGTTTCGTGAACAACCAAAAATAGCTGAAACCGGTCTTAAACATTAAATGGTTGCATAGGCCATGATTCCATGGCATTGCTAACGTAGCGGGAGGTCGTTCGGCAGAATTCGCGCCAAGACAGAATAATGGGGCCAAACTTGTCCGTGTCGGAAGACAAATCCTCGATTCTGGAGAGTCGGAACGTTACGGTCGGCGGTCGCCGGACCAGTATGCGGCTGGAGCCGCAGATGTGGGACGCGATCGAGACGATTGCCAATCTCGAAGGCATGACGCTCAACAGCCTCTGTGCGGAAATCGACAGGCGCCGGCGCGATATCGGGCTGACCTCGGCGACCCGAGTCTTCATCATCAGCTATTACCGCCACCTCGTCAGGAGCTACGAGGGGGCCGGGCCGAAGCTGAACGGGTCGCTGGCGCGGGTGGTTCTCGACACCGTCGTGGGACGCCCGGTCGAGCGGATGCCGGCCTTGCGGCCGACCCCGGAGCGCAACCGCAACCTGGCGGTGACCGGCGAGGACTGAGGCCGCCGTCAGCCGGCGGAGCGCGACGGCGGGGCGGTGTTCTCGTCGTCGGCGGGCCGATACCAGCGCGGCCACAGCTTGGCGACCACCGGGCCCGACTCCGAGAACGCGTGGCAGGAGTTCAGCAGCCGCGGCCGCTTGTCGGGATCCTGCGGGGCCGCCGGCTCGCCCCGGGCCTCGGCCTCGCGACGCTCGCGGGCCATCTCCCCGAAGATCGTCTGATAGGCGGTGGTCGCCAGCGGGCCGAGCAGCTCGACCAGGTGCGTGCAGCCCTCGGCCCCGCCCAGCCGCTCGCGCACGGCGCCGCGCCAGCCCTTGCCGATCGACAGGCCGACCAGGCGCTGGAAGTTGGGCGCGATGTCCGGGCAGACCGGGAACGGCCCGGTGTCGGTGACAGCCTCGGCCCCGACCACGGTCAGGTCGCGGTCGATCGTCAGCCGCAGCCACATGTCGTGGATCGGCTGGCCGGCCTCGACGAAGCCCCTGTACTCGTTCGGAAACCCGTAGGTCTTGGTGTCGACCAGATGGCCCTCGATGTCCCAGTTGCCGTCACTGCGACGCCAGCCGCGGCAGACGACGGTTCGGTCGTGGACGAGCTCGCGCTCGACGGAAGGGCTCAGGGGCATGTCGGGTCTCCGTCGGGGGGACGTCGAGGATCGGGCGGAGCGAATCTCACGCCGCCGGTTGGTTGTCCAGCGGCGTCAGCCGAAGCAGGGTGATCTGGTTGCGCTGGCGGCGCATGATCCGGAAGCGGAAGCCGTGGAACACGAACTCCTGGCCGACCTCGGGAATCCGCCGGGCCTCGTGCAGCACCAGCCCGGCGATCGTCGAGGCCTCCTCGTCCGGCAGGTTCCACTCGAACTCGCGGTTCAGGTCTCGGATCGTCACCGTGCCGTTGACCACGATCGAACCGTCGGCCTGCACCCGCACACCGGCGACCGCGACGTCGTGCTCGTCCAGGATGTCGCCGACGATCTCCTCGAGGATGTCCTCGAGCGTCACCACGCCCATGAAGCTGCCGTACTCGTCGACCACCAGGGCGAAGTGCTCGCGGCGCTCGCGGAACGCCTGCAGCTGGTCGAGCAGGGTGGTGGTGTCCGGGATGAACCACGGGTCGTTGGCGATCTCGACGATCTTCAGGTCTTCGGGCGCCGAGCCGCCATGGGCGCGGATCGCGCGCAGCAGCGCCTTGACGTGCAGCACCCCGACGATGTTGTCCGACTCGCCCTTGTACAGCGGCAGGCGGGTGAACGGGCTGTCCAGCACCTGCTCCAGCAGCTCGCCCAGCGGGGCGTCGGCGTCCAGCATCCGGACGTTGCGCCGGTGGGTCATGATCTCGGAGACCTCGACGTCGGCCAGGTCGAGGATGCTGCGCAGCATGGCGCGCTCGTGCTCGACCTCCTGGCCGCCGTCGGCGTGCATCTCGATCAGGCCGCGGAGTTCCTCCTCGCGCTCGTCGTGGCCGAGGCCGGCGGCGACCGACACGCCGCACAGCCGCAGCACGCCGGAGACCATTGCCTGCACCGTGACCGAGATCGGCGTGAGGACCCAGACCAGGGCGCGGATCACCGGGCTGACCGCGACGGCGGTCTGGTCGGGCCGGTTGATCGCGAAGGTCTTCGGCAGCACCTCGCCGAAGATCACCACGACCACCGTCATGCCGATGGTGGCGTAGAACACGCCGTGCTCGCCGAACAGGGCGATCAGCGCGCTGGTCGCCAGCGCCGAGGCGAAGATGTTGACGACGTTGTTGCCGATCAGGATGGCCCCGATCATCCGGTCGCTGCGCTCCTTGAGCGCGATCACCGTCGCCGCCCCCTTGCTGCCCTTGCGGGCGAGCTGCCACAGCCGGGCCTGGCTGGCCGCGGTCAGGGCGGTCTCGGAGCCGGAGAAGAAGCCGGACAGCAGCAGCAGCAGGAAGATGCCGCCGACCGTGAGTGCGAGCGAAGTGTCCATCGAGCCGGTTCTGACGTTCCCCTCAGGCGGCTCGCGGCCGGTCGAGCAGGCCCCGGACGGTCGTCCGGTCGACGTCGCCGCGCACCACCGCCTGCCCGAGCCGGTCGAGCAGGACGAACACGATGCGGCCGTCGAGGGCCTTCTTGTCCTTGGTCATGTGACCGATCAGCTCGTCCGCGGTCCAATGCCGTGCGGCGTCGACCTGATCGAGCTCGGTCGGCAGGCCGACCGCCGACAGGTGGGCCGCCAGCCGCTCGGCATCCTGGCCGGTGCATGGGCCGATCCGGGCCGACAGCCGGGCCGCCAGGACCATGCCGGCGGCGACGCCCTCGCCATGCAGCAACGAGCCGTCGTAGCCGGCCATCGCCTCCAGGGCGTGGCCGAAGGTGTGGCCGAAGTTCAGCAGCGCGCGCTGGCCGCCGGCGGTCTCGCGCTCGTCGGACGCCACCACCGCCGCCTTCGCCCGGCACGACATGACGATGGCGTGGCGGCGGGCGTCGGCGTCGCCGTCCAGCAGCCCGTCGCCGTTGGCCTCCAGCCACTGGAAGAAGTCGAGGTCGCCGATCGCCCCGTACTTCACCACCTCGGCGTAGCCGGCGAGCAGCTCGCGGCGCGGCAGGGTGTCGAGCACGGCGGTATCGATCAGCACGCGCCGGGGCTGGTGGAACGCCCCGACCAGGTTCTTGCCGTGCCGGGTGTTGACGCCTGTCTTGCCGCCGACCGAGCTGTCGACCTGGGCCAGCAGGGTGGTCGGGATCTGCACGAAGTCGAGGCCGCGCAACGCGACCGCCGCCGCGAACCCGGCGAGGTCGCCGGTCACCCCGCCGCCCAGCGCGATCACGACGGTCCGCCGGTCGATGCCGAGCGCCAGCATGCGGTCGAGCAGGTCGGCGAGGCCGTCCATCGACTTGGCGGATTCGCCGGCCGGGACCGTCAGGGCGTCGACCGAGCGGGCGACGCCGTCGAGGCTGCGGCTCAGCGCCGGCAGGTGCAGCGCGGCGACGGTCTCGTCGGCCACCACGACGGCCTTGCGGCCCGACAGCAGGTCGGCCAGCTCCTCGCCGGCACGGCCGATCAGCCCGGCGCCGACCCGGATCGTGTAGCTCCGGTCGGCGAGCGCGACTTCGACGGTATCGACGGCGCTCATCGCGCAGAAATCCTCAAGGGTCGGGCCTTCATTGGTTCAGGTGGGCGACAAGCGCCTGATAGACCTTCTCGACGGTCGTCTCAATCGGAACCCGCTTGGTCTCGACGACGATGTCGGACTCCGCGTAGACCGGATAGCGGATCGCCATCAGGTTGCGCAGCGTCTCCTTGGGGTCGGCGGTCTTCAGAAGCGGCCGGTTGGACCGCCGGGAGACCCGCTCGAACAGGGTGTCCACGTCGGCCTTCAGCCACAGCGACAGCCCTTTGTCCTTGATCGCCTGCCGGGTGTCGGGCGCCATGAAGGCGCCGCCGCCGGTCGCCAGCACGTGCGGCGTGCGATCTTCCAGCAGGCGTCGGATCACCCGCCGCTCGCCGTCGCGGAACGCCGGCTCGCCCAGCTCCTGGAAGATCTCGGGGATGGTTCGGCCGGCCGCAGCCTCGATCTCGGCGTCGGCGTCGACGAAATCGACGCCCAGGCGCTGGGCCAGCCGTCGGCCGATGCTGCTCTTGCCGGCCCCCATCAGGCCGACCAGCACCAGCGTCCGCGGAAGAACGGGGCGAGAGTGGTCGGTTTCGGGTGGCACGATCGCCGATTCGGGCGCCTCGACGCGCGCCCCGCTGGCCGCGGTCATGCGCGGACTCCCCGCCAGCGCCGGGTTCGGGCCCTGCGTTGCGTCGGATTCCTGCGGTCGGTACAGTGCCGAAGTCGTGCCATAGTCCGACGGTACCACACGCCTCGCGGCGGTCGCCAGACCGGGCTCGGCCGGCCGGCGGGGCCACGGGTCCGCCGCATGGAATCGCTCACCGGATCGAGGCCCGCGGCCATGCGTTTCTTCGCCTTTCTGCTGGTACTGCTGGTCCTCCTCCTCGGAGGCGGGGCAGCGTTCCTGATGACGTGGGATATCCCGCCCCCGACCGCGCCGGTGCAGAAGGTGATACCGAATGACCGCCTGCCCAAGTAGCGGCTGCCTGCGTGCGGTCGCGCTCGGCCGGCAGGCCGCCGTCGCCGCCTTTGCTGCCCTGACGCTTTCCCTCGGTGGGCCGGACCCGGTCGCGGCGCAAACCCGCGGGCCGATCCTGCTCGGGCCGCCGACGACGCTCGCCCCGGCCGCCCCCGGCAGCGAGCCGGCCCCGTCGTCCGCGGTGCCGCCGCTGTTCGCGCCGCCGTCGGCGGATACCGGGGCGTCGGCGGCTCCGGCCGCCCGGACCACGGCCGACGGAGCGATCCGCATCGAGGGGCTGAGCCGGATCACCGCCGACGCGGTCGGCACCCTGACGCCGGAGAGCGGCGGGCTGCGGACCGATCTGTGGCAGGGCACGCCCGGCCCGATCGCGCTGCGGCTGGTGGCGCTGCTGCCCGGCGCACCGAACGCCCAGGCGATCCGCGACCTGCAGCGTCGCCTGCTGCTGTCCTCGGGGCCCGGGCCGTCGGGCCTGGCCAGGGAAGGGACCCTGCTGGCGGCCCGGGCCGAGCGCCTGCTGGCGATGGGCGCGGTCGACGAGCTCGGCGCGCTGGCCAAGACGATCCCGGGACGGGCCGACGATCCGGCGCTGGCCAGGCCGCTTGCGGAGCGGGCCGCAGCGATCGGCGACGACGCGACGGCATGCGGCTACCACGACGCGGTCGCGGCGCGGGCCGACGACCGGTTCTGGGTGAAGCTGGGCATCGTCTGCGACCTGTGGCGCGGGGACAATGCCAAGGCCGAGCTCGGCGTCCGCCTGCTCGGCGAGATCGGCGAGACCGACGGGCTGCTCCAGGACCTGGTCCAGGCGGCGGTCGCCGGCGCCGGAAAGGCCGGCGGCCCGACCAGGCTGGTGGGGGCCGGGCCGCTGCATCTGGCGGCTGCCCGGCTGGCCAAGGTGGCGATCGATCCGGACGTCACCCTGATCGACTCGCAACCGGTCCTGGTGGCGCTGGCGCGCGGCATCGGCGCTCCGCCGTTCGCCGCCCGGCTGGCGGCCGCCGAGCGGGCCGAGGAGGTCGGCGCCCTCGGCACCGCCGGGCTGATCGACCTGTATGCCGACATCGCGGTCGACGGCGGCACGGTCGACGGCGCGCTGCTGGCGGCCGAGGCCGACCAGAGCGCCTATGCGCGCGGCCTGCTGTGGCGCACCGCCGACGCGAACGGCGATCCCGGCCAGCGGGCGCGGGTGATCCGCAAGGCGTTGGAGATCGCCGAGGATGGTACGGCGTGGCGGCAGACCGCGCGGCTGTTCGCGCCGCTGGTGCGCCGGCTGACCATCGGCCCGGCGGTCGAGGCGATGGCGCCGGACGCGGTGCGTGTCCTGGTGGCGGCCGGAGAGCCCGCTGCCGCCCGTCCGTGGATCGAGTGGCTGCGGACCCGCGCCGATGCCGGCAGCCCCGATGCCCGGCTCGCCCTGCGCCGGCTGTGGACGGTCGCCCGGATCGGCGGCGGCGACCTGCTGGTGCCGTACCGGGAAGCGGCGCTCGCGGCGTGGTGGTCCGACCTGCGCGACGACAACCCGGACGCGGCGTCCAATCTCGGCGGGGCGGCGCTGTCGCTGCTCGACGCCCTGGGGGCGCCGATCGGGGTGGACGCGTGGCGCGGGCTGGCGGCGCTGCCGCCGACGACGCCTTACGAGGCGCCGACCGCGGCGTTCCGCAACGGCGTGACGGCGGCGGCCGCGGCCGGCCGGCTGGCCGAGGCCGTGACCCTGGCCTGTGCCGGGTTCGGGGACGTGCCGCTCGAGGAGATCGATCCGACGGCGGTGGCCGGCGTCGTGCGGGCGCTGCGCGCCGTCGGACTCGAGGACGATGCCCGCCGGCTCGCCGGCGAGGCGGCGGTGGCCTACGGGCTCTGACGTGGATCGGGAACGCTGAGATGGCGCGTCGAGCGGCGCCGCGCGGCTGGTCGCCGGCGGTCGAGACCTTCCTCGAGATGATGGCGGCGGAGCGTGGCGCGGCGCGCAACACGCTGGACGCCTACGGCCGCGACCTGACCCATGTCGAGACCTGGCTGGCCGGCCGCAAGCGCTCGCTGGAGGCCGCCGACGCCGACGACCTGCGCGGCTATCTGGCCGCCGCCGAGGCCGAGGGGGTGGCACCGCGGACCGCGGCCCGCCGCCTGTCGGCCCTGCGCCAGTTCTACCGGTTCCAGTACGCCGAGGGTCGGCGCGGCGACGACCCGACCGCGATCCTCGACGCCCCGCGCCGTGGCCGGCCGCTGCCGAAGATCCTGTCGGAGGCCGAGGTCGACGCGCTGCTCGACACCGCCCGCGACCGACCGGGGCCGGAGGGCCTGCGGCTGGTCTGCCTGCTCGAGGTGCTGTACGCGACCGGCCTGCGGGTCTCGGAGCTGGTCGGCCTGCCGTTCGCGGCGGTGGCGCGCGACCCGCGGGTGCTGATCGTGCGCGGCAAGGGCGGCAAGGAGCGGATGGTGCCGCTGACCGAGGCGGCGATGGCGGCGATCTCGGCCTACAAGGCGGTCCGCGGCGTGTTCCTGGCAGCCGGCGAGACCTCGCCGCATCTGTTCCCGTCGCGCTCGCAGGAGGGTCACCTGACGCGTCGGCGGTTCGGGCAGCTGCTCGACGAGACCGCGGTGCTGGCCGGCCTCGATCCCGCCAAGGTCTCGCCGCACGTGCTGCGCCACGCTTTCGCCACCCATCTGCTGGACCATGGCGCCGATCTGCGCAGCGTTCAGCAGATGCTCGGCCATGCCGACATCTCGACGACCCAGATCTATACCCATGTCTTGGCCGAACGCTTGCGCGCCCTGGTCGAGACCCATCATCCGTTGGCCCGGCACTGACGGGCCACGGGGCCGGCGCCCGGCTTGTAGGGCGAGGGCGGCGCCGTTATGGTGCCGCCGCTTTTTGACGAGGCTTGCTGCACATGCGTCATTTTCTCGATTTCGAGAAACCGATTGCCGACCTCGAGGGCAAGATCGAGGAACTGAAGCATCTGTCCGGCTCCGGCGAGATCAACATCGCCGACGAGGTCGGCAAGCTGCAGGCCAAGGTCGAGCGTCAGCTCCGGGCGACCTACCAGAAGCTCACCGCCTGGCAGAAGGTGCAGGTCGCGCGTCATCCCGACCGCCCGCACGCGGCCGACGCGATCGCTCAGCTGATCGAGGATTTCCAGCCGCTGGCCGGCGACCGCGGCTATGCCGACGACGCCGCCATCGTCGGCGGGCTCGGCCGGTTCCGCGGCCGCTCGGTGGTGGTGATCGGCACCGAGAAGGGGGCGACCACCGAGCAGCGGGTGAAGCGCAATTTCGGCATGGCGCGACCCGAGGGCTACCGCAAGGCGCGCCGGCTGATGGAGATGGCCGACCGGTTCGGCCTGCCGATCCTGACCTTCGTCGACACCGCCGGTGCCTATCCGGGCATCGACGCCGAGGCGCGCGGCCAGGCCGAGGCGATCGCCCGGTCGATCGAGACCTGCCTGTCGGTGCGGGTGCCGCTGGTGGCGGCGATCATCGGCGAGGGCGGTTCCGGCGGCGCGGTGGCGCTGGCGGCCGGCAACCGGGTGCTGATGTTCGAGCACGCGGTCTATTCGGTGATCTCGCCGGAGGGCTGCGCCTCGATCCTGTGGCGCTCGTCCGAGTTCGCCAAGGACGCCGCCGAGGCGCTGAAGATGACGGCGCAGGACCTGGAGCGCCTGGGGGTGATCGACGGCATCGTGCCGGAGCCGCTGGGCGGCGCCCATCGCGATCCGGCGGCGGCCCTGACGGCGCTCGGCAAGGCCATGGGCACGGCGCTCGACGACCTGGCGAAGCGCGACGGCGGCCAGCTCCGGGCCGAGCGTCGCGACAAGTTCCTGGCGATGGGCGCCACCGAGGATTGAGCGTCCGCGGGCACGGTTCCGTCCCGCCCCTGTGCGGCTGGGGCGAGGTGGTGCACGATGGGCATCCGGTTAGGCGCAGACTGCTCCGCGAGAGGCCCTCATGACGGTTCCGAATTCCGACGACAAGCTGGCGGTGTTCTGCGACTTCGAGAACGTCGCGCTCGGCGTCCGCGACGCCAAGATCGCCAAGTTCGACATGCAGATCGTGCTGGAGCGGCTGCTGCTGAAGGGCAGCATCGTCGTCAAGAAGGCGTACTGCGACTGGGAGCGCTACAAGGAGTTCAAGACCGCGATGCACGGGGCGGCGTTCGAGCTGATCGAGATCCCGCACACCCGGCAGTCCGGCAAGAACTCCGCCGACATCCGCATGGTCGTGGACGCGCTCGACCTCTGCTACACCAAGGAGCACATCGACACCTTCGTGATCATCAGCGGCGATTCCGACTTCTCGCCGCTGGTCAGCAAGCTGCGCGAGAACGCCAAGACGGTGATCGGGGTCGGGGTGCGCAACAGCACCTCCGACCTGCTGATGAACAACTGCGACGAGTTCATCTTCTACGACGACCTGGTGCCGGCCGACGCGCCGAAGCGCAAGCCCGCCGCCAAGGCGCCGGCCAAGGACAAGACCGAGAAGGCGCCGGCCAAGGGCAAGACCGAGAAGGCGTCGGAGCCGGCCGCCAAGGCGGCGGCCAAGGACACTGCCGCCAAGCCGGCGGACCCGTATGCCGAGGCCATCGAACTGGTCCTGGAGACCGCAGCCGCGATGCTGGCCGAGGGCTCCGACCGGGTCTGGGGCTCGGCGGTCAAGCAGACCCTGAAGCGGCGACGCCCCGGCTTCAGCGAGTCGTCCTACGGCTTCCGCTCGTTCAGCGACCTGTTGGAGGAGGCCGAGGAGCGCGGCCTGCTGGACATGGAGATGGACGAGCGTTCCGGCGGCTACGTCATCCGCTCGGTCCGGCACGACGACTGACGGGCCGGGGAAGCGGGGACGCACGATGATCGAGCCGCTCCTGCTGACGGCGACGCGGGTCCTGACCTTCGCACAGCAGGCCCGGCTCACATCGGCGACCGGCTTCTTCTTCGAGCGCGACGGCCGTCTGTACCTGGTGACCAGCCGCCACGTGCTGATCGACGAGGCGAGCGGGCACCACCCCGACCGGATCGAGATCGAGCTGCACACCGACCCGGAAAATCTGGCGGAGTCGACCGGCTTCTCGATCCCGCTGTACCGCGACGGCAAGAGCGTGTGGCGCGACGGGCTCGACGGCGGCGGTACCGTCGACGTGGCGGTGCTGGCCATCGATCGCGACGCCCTGCCGGAGCGCACCGTGTACCGGGCGTTCACGCCGGATCATCTGCCGGCACCCGACGAGCGGGTCGAGATCGGCACCACGCTGCTGGTGGTCGGCTTCCCGCTCGGCTTCCACGACACCCTGCATCACATGCCGGTGGCGCGGCAGGCGGTGGTCGCGTCGTCGTTCGGCCTGCGGTTCCAGGGCCACGGCTATTTCCTGTCCGACGCCCGCACCCACCGCGGCACCAGCGGCGCCCCGGTGGTGACGCGCGTGCCCGGCGGCGAGGCGAACCTCGGCGACCTGCCGTGGATGCTGCTCGGCATCCACTCGGCCCGCCTCGACATCGGCACCCGCGACCTGCAGCTCGACGAGGCGCTCGGCCTGAACTGCACCTGGTACTCGGACATCCTGCTGACCCTGACGGAGGCGTGAGGGGACGCCGGAGACGTGCTATGTCGCGAAGAAATCGTTCTGGAGAAGCAGCGTGACCGACATCGAGTTCCGCCTCGGCCTGATCGGCGACGGCATCGGCCGGTCGTCGGCGCCGCGGCTGCACGAGCTGGCCGGGCGGATCGTCGGGCGGAGCGTCAGCTACACCCGCTTCGACCTGGACGGCGTGACCGACACCGGCTTCGAGGAGACCCTGGCGGCGCGCGGGCGCGACGGGCTGGCCGGGGTCAACGTCACTCATCCCTACAAGGAGCGCGCCGCCCGGATCGTGCCGATCCAGGACCCGCGGGTGCGGCGGATCGGGGCGATCAACACCGTGCTGTTCCGCGACGGCGTGCCGGCCGAGGGCCACAACACCGACCACAGCGGCTTCGTCGCCGCCTACCGGGCGCAGATGGGCGACGCCAAGCCGGGCGCGGTCGCGCTGGTCGGCGCCGGCGGGGTCGGCCGGCCGATCGCGGTCGGGCTCGGCGAGCTGGGGGCCGAGGAGATCCGGGTATTCGACATCGACCCGGCCCGGGCCGCCCGGCTGGCCGCCGAGCTGACCACCGACGAGGCGCCGGTCCGGGCCTGCGCGACGGTCGAGGAGGCGCTGGACGACGCCGCCGGCATCGCCAACGCCTCGCCGATCGGCATGTACCGCTATCCCGGCAACCCGGTTCCGGAGGCCGCCTTGGGCCGGCCGCGCTGGGTGTTCGACGCGGTCTACACTCCGCGCGACACCGAGTTCACGATCGCCGCCGGCGGCCGCGGGGCCGAGGTGATCTCCGGCTACGAGCTGTTCTTCTGGCAGGGCGTGCACGCGTTCCGGCTGTTCACCGGGCTGGAGGTCGACCGCGAGGCGTTGCGGGCGGCGCTGGCGGAGCCGGTCGAACCTTGATCAGTCGGGGCCTGATCAGCCGCAGCATCGCCGGTCGGCCTGGATCGGCGGGCAGGGCACGCTGCCGTAGGAGCAGAACACGCAGCAGTCGCCCGGCTGCGGCCTGAGCAGCGCGCCGCAACCCTTGCAGTCGTAGAACCACTGGCAGGCGTCGGTCGCCATGGTCTCGACCGACCGGAAGCCGCATTCGGGACAGGTGATCTCGGAGCGGAGTCGGATCGTCGCGTCGTTCATCGGTTCATTCTGTCACACTTCCCCGGCATAGGGCGGGGCCGGGTCGTACTGCATGGCGCGCTGGACCTTGCGGGCGAAGGCCGGCTCCCAGATCTCGCCGACCAGCCACAGCGCCATGTCGATCCCGGCCGAGACCCCGGCCGAGGTGACAACGTTGCCGTCGCGCACATAGCGCACCTCCTCCAGCACCTCGCCGGCCTCGCCGCGGCCGCGCACCAGGTCGACCGCCGCCCAGTGGGTGGCGATGCGCTTGCCCTTGGCCGGCCCGGCCGCCGCCAGCAGCATCGAGCCGGTGCACACCGAGGTCACCCAGGTGCAGCCGGGCGCGACCTCGGCGATCCAGTCGAGCAGGACCGGGTTGTCGACCTCGCGCCGCGTTCCCTGGCCGCCCGGCACCACCAGCACGTCGAGCGCCGGGGCGTCGGCGAACCCGTGGTCGGCGACCACGCGCATGCCCTTGGCGCAGCGCACGGTACCGCCGTCCGCTGCGATGGTGACGCAGGAGATCCCGAGTTCCGGTCGCACCTTGGCGGCCATGGTGAAGACCTCCCAGGGCCCGACCATGTCGAGCTCCTCCAGGTCGTCGAACATCAGGAAGCCGATCTTCATCCCACAATCTCCCCTGAGCCGGTTCCGATCGCCCGTGATCGGAACCGGCTCGCCTAGGTTTGGTTTCAGAGCAGATTTACACGGTCAGATGATTCCATCTGTCCGTGATCTGCTCTGGTTGGCGAGCCGAAGCGTTGACGATAGTCGGCGGGCGCGATCCCGAGCTGGCGCAGGAAGCTGCGGCGCATGCGCTCGGGGTTGCCGAACCCGGTGTCGTGGGCGATCGCCTCGATCGAGGCGGTGCCGGCCTCCAGCCGCCGGCGGGCGGCGTCGACCCGGGCGCGCTCGACGAACCGCGCCGGGCTGACCCCGACGGCGCGGGTGAACACCCGGTTGAAGTTGCGCGGGCTCATGGCGGCACGCCCGGCCAGATCCTCGACCGTCAGCGGCGAGGACAGGTTCTCGAACACCCAGCCCTGCAGGCGGGCGAGCCGCGGCTCGTCGGCGGTCTGCAGCGCCAGCTCGGCGCTGAACTGGCTCTGGCCGCCCGGGCGGTGCATGTACATCACCTTCGAGCGCGCCAGCTCCAGCGCCGGCCGGCGCCCGAGGTCGGCGGCGATCATGGCCAGCGCCATGTCCATGCCGGAGGTGACGCCGGCGGCGGTCCAGACGTCGCCGTCTTGGACGTAGATGCGGTCGGCGTCGACGCGGACGCGGGGGAACGTCGCTGCGAGGTCGTCGGCGTGCCGCCAGTGGGTGGTGGCGCGGCGGCCGTCCAGCAGCCCGGCCTCGGCCAGCAGGAAGGCGCCGGTGCAGACCGAGCCGAGGCGGCGCACCCGGCCGGCGGCGCGGCGCAGCCAGTCCAGCAGGGCCGGGTCGGGATCCGGGCGGCGGGCGCCGACCCCGCCGGCGACGACGATCGTGTCGAACCGCTCGGGCGGGACGTCGGCGATCGCCGTGTCGGCATTCAGGGACGGCCCGACGCTCGGCGGTATCGCACCGCTGCGCAGGCCGAGCAGCCGACACTCATAGGCATGGGGGCCGTCGTTCCGGCCGTCGAAGGTGGCGGCGGCGAACAGCGCCATCGGCCCGGCGACGTCCAGCAGCTCGAAGGCGTCGACCGCGACGATCGCGACCGGGCGCACGGGACCGGCCGCCGGCAGGCATGCGGAAACGGGGTCGTTGGTCATGGCGGGATCCTGCGGCGTCCGGGCGATGGCCGCAATGACCATGGCCCCTCGTTTTCGGCCAGCGCGCCGACGCCGGGTTCCGGCCCTGGCCCGTCCATAGCCGAGCCGTTGCTTCGGAGGAGGTGGCTATGGAGGCGGTCTTGGACGACGACGGTCGCGCGATGCCCGGGGCGTTCCCGGATCCGCTCGGTTGGCTGGATCGGCTGGTGGCGGTCTGGCACGACCAGCGCGCCGGGGCGGTCTTGCCGGACGCCGACGAGCTGTTCCTGGCCGACCTGGCCGAGCTGGTTCCGCACCTGCTGCTGGCCTATCGCGACGACGATACCGACGACTTCCGGATCGAGTTCGCGGGCGGCGCCGCCCGGACCCTGCTGCCGCTGGAGCCGGTCGGGGTGATGCCGGAACGCTGCCCGAGCGGGCACCCGCTCGCCTGGCTCGGTACCGGCTTCGTCCGGGTGCGACGACCGGCGGTGCCCGGGATGATCTGGATGCGCGAGGCGGAGCGGCTCGGCCTGTTCCTGCCCTACGGGGCGGCAGACGGCCGGGTGACGATGATCCTGGCCGGCATCGCCCGCTGGCCGGCCGGCGGAGACGACGGCGGCAAGGTGGTTCCGCTGCGGCCCGGCGGCGGAGGCCGTGGCGAGGAGGGCTGACTTGACCTACATTTGCCGGAGCACGGGATGACCGCGATGAACACTGCAAGAGCCGTCGAGAGCCTGACACGGACCGGCTTCAGCGAGGAGCAGGCCCGGGCGGTCGTCGACGTGGTGTCAGGGGGCATCGAAGAAGCGGCCGCCACCAAGCAGGACTTCGCCGAACTCAAGGCGACCATGCATACCGAGATCGCCGGCCTGACCAGAAGATTCGAGGCCCTGGAGGGACGTTTCGGAGTTCTGGAGGGGCGTCTCGGAACTCTGGAGGGCCAGGTCGGGACCCTGGACCTCAAGATCGACGCCAAGGTGGCGAGGCTCGAGGCGAGCATCGCCAACGCCAAGACCCAGATGGTGCTCTATACCGGCGGCATCGTCGCCGGGGTCGCCGCGATCTCCAGGCTGTTCGGCTGATCCCCCGCCTACGCCGGCGCCACCTCGACCTTGGTGTCGTTGAAGCAGGCGCCCTCGCACAGGTCGGCCTTGGCGCTGACCATCAGCGCGTTGACGGTGTCGCCGGTCGGGCTGGTGCGCGCCCAGGTACCCTTCGGCGAATACACCACGCCCGGCCGCACCGCGTCGGTCACCACCGCCTTCAGGCGGGTCTCGCCGAGGTCGTTCCAGACCCGCACCTCGGCACCGTCGGCGATGCCGCGGGCCGCCGCGTCGTCCGGGTGGATCTCCAGCGGCGGCGTGCCGGACGAGGCCTCGTGGCCGCCGAAGGTGGCGTTGGTACGGTCGGCCGAGGACGGGGTGATCAGCCACAGCGGCCACGCGCTCTCGACCTTGCGGTAGACCGGCACCCGGAAGCCGCGCCTGGCCTCGGTCAGCTCCGACGCCAGCTCGGCCTTGCCGCTCGGCGTGGTCGGGAACACCGTGGCGAACGGCACGATCGGAGAGGCGCCGTCGGGTGCCGTCATGTTGCGGGCCGAGGCGAGCGGCAGCTGGCTCGGCCGGACCCCGCCGAACCGCGGATCGTCGCCGTCGATCGCGTCGTCCATCAGCTCGGAATCGGTCGCCTTGAAGCACGGCTCGTCGAAGCCGAAGCGGGCCGCCAGCCGCCGGAAGATCTCGGTGTTGGGCAGCGCCTCGCCGACCGGCGGGATCACCGCATCGGCCCGCTGCACGTAGGTCTGCCCGTACGCCGGGAACAGGTCGGCGTGCTCGAAGTGCGTGCAGGCCGGCAGGATCACGTCGGCATAGGCCATGCTGTCGGTCATCTGCACCTCGCAGCCGACCACGAACAGGTCGGGCCGCGACAGCGCCTCGCGCACCAGCCGCTGCTCCGGGTGCACCGCGACCGGGTTGTGGTTGTAGACGAACAGCGCGCCGATCGGCGTGGCGTCGCCGGGATCGAGGATCAGCCGCGGCACGTCCATGATGTTGAGCGTGCGGGTGCCGTCGGGCATCAGGTCCGGGCGCTGCAGCCTGGCCGGGGTCTTCGGCACCGCCGCACCGGCGCGCACCACCGCGCCGCCGCCGAGCACGCCCCATTTGCCGGCCAGCGCCGGCAGCGCGACGATCGCCCGGATGCCGTTGCCGCCGTTCCGGTTGCGCTCCAGCCCGTTGCCGACCGCGATCAGCGCCGGTTGGGCGTCGGCGTACCAGCGCGCCAGGGTGCGGATCTGCTCGGCCGGGATGCCGCATTCCTCGGCGGCCCGTTCGACGCTCCAGGCGCGCGCCTCGGCCAGCAGCTCGTCGGCGCCGACCGTCCAGCGCTCCACGAAGCCGCGGTCGATCGCCTGCAGCCGCTCCAGCTCGGCGGCCAGCGCCAGCGCCAGCGCGGCGTCGGTGCCGGGCCGGATCGCCACGTGCATGTCGGCCTGGTCGGCGACCTTCACGCGCTTGGGATCGACCACCACCAGCTTCGCGCCCTTGGCCTTGGCGCGGTTGACGGTGCGGATGAAGTGCAGGTTGGAGACCGTGACGTTGTTGCCCCACACCACGATCAGCTCGGCCTCGACGCCCTGCTCGGGCGGCGTGCCGGGCATGTTGCCGTAGACGCTGACGCAGGCCTCGGTCTTGACGCCGCCGCACATCGGCGGGCGGTCGAGCTTGCTGGCCCCCAGCTTGTGGAAGAACCGGTAGTCCATGGAGCCGACGGCCAGCATGCCGTGCGGGCCGGCATAGCTGAACGGGACCACGCTCTCGGGCCCGAAGCGCGCGATCGCGCCGGCGATGCCGTCGTGGACGAGGTCGATCGCCTCGGCCCAGGAGATCCGCTCGAACCGGCCCTCGCCGCGCGCGCCGACCCGCTTGAGCGGATGGCGCAGGCGCGTCGGCCCGTGCACGAAGTCGGGGTAGTAACGCGCGACCTTGTTGCAGACCACGCTCTCGGTCAGCGGGTTGGCGTCGGAGCCGCGGACCGCGACGACGCGGTCGTCCTCGACGGTCACCGCCAGGCTGCAGGTGTCGGGACAGTCCAGCGGGCAGACGCTGTCGCGGGTGACGGTTGCATGTCCGTCGGGCATGGCGGCCTCCTGTGATAGGGTGGAGCGCAGCCACTATCCGCGCCGCTTGGCCCGATCGATAGGGCCATATCCCAGGGTGTTGTCGGGCCAAGCGCCTACGCCCGATCACGAACGGTCACGGCATATTGACTGGCGGCATCTGTCGGTATGCATAGCTTTTGGGCATGTCGAGCGCGGATGGGCCAGATCGTTTGAATTGCGCTGCCAGCGATACCGATACCGAAGCGACGGACCCGATCCCGCCTTGCGGAGGGTGTTCGCCGATCCGGCGGTGGGGGCTGGCGGCGGTGCTGGTGGCCGGTCTCGTGGCGTTCTTCGCCTTCGATCTCGGGCGCTTCGTGTCGCCGATGGTGCTGGCCAGCAACTGCGACGCCCTGGAGGCCTGGGTCGACGCCCACCCGGTGCTGTCGCGCGGGACCTACGCGGCGGCGTATTTCCTGGCGATCGCCTTCTCGTTGCCGGTCGGGGTGGTCCTGACCATCGGCGGCGGCCTGGTGTTCGGCCTGCTGGAGGGCACGGCGATCACGGTCCTGGCCGCGACGGCCGGGGCGCTGGCGGTGTTCCTGGCCGCCCGCAGCGCCGTCGGCGACACGCTCCGGCGCCGTGCCGGCCCGTTCGCCAAGGCGCTGGAGCGCGGGTTTCGCGAGAACGCCGTGTCCTACCTGCTGGTCCTTCGGCTGGTGCCGCTGTTCCCGTTCTGGCTGGTGAACATCGTGCCGGCGCTGCTGGGCGTGCCGGCCCGGACCTACGTGATCACCACCTTCCTCGGGATCATTCCCGGCACCTTCGTGTTCGTCTCGGTCGGCAACGGGCTGGAGACCATCATCGATCGCGGCCAGATCCCGGGGCTGGAGATCTTCCTGGAGCCGTCGGTGCTGGTCCCGATCGTCGGCTTGGCGGCCCTGGCGCTGGTTCCGGTCGCCTACAAACGTATGCGCCGTCGGCCGCCCGGTCCGTAACCTTCCTGGATCGCGGGCATTTTTACCTGTATCAACGGGCGTGATACGGCCCCGCGCAACCCGTCGGAATGACCGAAGCCATCGACGTCGATCTCTGCGTGATCGGAGCCGGTGCGGGCGGCCTGTCGGTGGCTGCCGGCGCCTCTCAGATGGGAGCGTCGGTCGCGCTGTTCGAACGCGGCGAGATGGGCGGTGACTGCCTCAATGTCGGCTGCGTGCCGTCGAAGGCGCTGCTGGCCGCGGCCCACGCCGCACACACCGCCACGGCCGCCGGACGGTTCGGTCTCGACATGACCACGGCGCCGGTCGACTGGCTGCGGCTCCGCGAGCATGTGCGGGGCGTGATCGCCGCCATCGCCCCCGTCGACTCGGTCGAGCGCTACGAAGGCTTCGGGGTCCGGGTGATCCGGGCCCACGCCCGATTCACCGGGCCGCGTACGGTGGAAGGCGGCGGCGTGACGGTGCGGGCCAAGTTCGTGGTGATCGCCACCGGCTCGACCCCGTCGGTGCCGCCGATCCCCGGACTCGACGGGGCGCCGTACCTGACCAACGAAACCGTCTTCGACCTGGACGAGCGGCCGGCCCATCTGCTGGTGCTGGGCGGTGGCGCGATCGGCTGCGAGCTCGCCCAGGCGCATGCCCGGCTCGGCTGCCGGGTCACCCTGGTCGAGGCGGCAAGCCTGCTCGGGGCCGAGGATCCGGAGGCCGCCGAGGTCGTCCGGCTGTCGCTGCGGCGCGACGGGGTCGACCTCCGCGAAGGGGTCTCGGCGGTGTCCGTCGGCCGCTCCGGCGACGGCATTGCCCTGACCGTTACGGGCCCGGACGGCGAGGAGACCCTGGCGGGCAGCCATCTCCTGGTCGCGACCGGCCGGCGGGTGTCGTTCGACGGCCTCGACCTCGACCGCGCCGGTATCGCGACCGACGAACGCGGCCGGCTGGTCGTCGACGCCCGACTGCGCACCAGCAACCGCCGGGTGTTCGCGGTCGGCGACGCCGCCGGCGGCCCGCAGTTCACCCACGTCGCCGGCGCCCACGCCGGCGTGGTGATCAGGAACGCGCTGTTCCGCCTGCCGGCCAAGGCCGACCATGGCGGGGTGCCGCGGGTGACCTATACCGCGCCCGAGCTCGCCCAGGTCGGGCCGACCGAGGCCGATCTGCGGGCCGCCGGAACCGCCTTCGGGGTGCTGCGCTGGCCGTATGCCGAGAACGACCGGGCCCAGGCCGAACGCTCGGTCGACGGGTTCGCCAAGGTGCTGGTGGCGCCGAACGGCCGGATCCTCGGGGCGACCGTGGTCGGCGATGCCGCCGGCGAACTGATCTCGATCTGGGCCCTGGCGATCGCGCAACGCCTCAAGGTCGGCGCGTTGGCCGGGCTGGTCGTGCCGTATCCGACACGGGCCGAGATCATCAAGCGGGCGGCGTCGAGCTGGTACGTTCCCAAGCTGTTCGGCGACCGCACCAAGGCGGTCGTCCGTTTCCTGATGCGTTTCGCCTGACGGCCGGCCCATGCGCTTCTCGTTCCGCTCCCTGTCGTTCCGCCTGCTGCTGCTCACGGTGTTCTTCGTGATGCTGTCGGAGGTGCTGATCTACACCCCGTCGGTCGCCCGGTTCCGGCTGGTGTACCTGCAGGAGAAGCTGGATTCGGCGCATCTCGCGGCGATGGCGGTGAACGTCGCGCCCGACCGCATGGTCAGCGAGGAGATCACCTACGAGCTGCTCGACCACGTCGGCGCCTGGGCGATCAAGGTGGTCCGCGACGGCGTGCCGATGGAGATGCTGAAGCGCCCGCTGCGGCCCGAGCCGGACGTGCGCTACGACCTCGATCGGGCTGGAGTCGTCACCCTGATCCTGGATGCCTTCGAGGCGCTGTTCCAGACCCGCAACCGGGTGCTGCAGGTTCGCGGAACCTCACCCCAGGACCCGCGGGCGGTGGTGGTGGTGACCGTCGACGAGTTCCCGCTGCGCCGGGAGATGTACGACTACTCCTGGCGCATCCTGAACCTGTCGGTGGTGATCTCGGTGATCACCGCGACCCTGCTGTTCGTCGCGCTGCGCTGGCTGATGGTGCGGCCGCTCGAGCAGCTCACCCGCAGCCTGACCGCGTTCCGGCGCTCGCCCGAGGACCGGTCGAGCGACCTGCCCGACATCGGCCGGCGCGACGAGATCGGCGTGGCGCTGCGCGAGATGGCGGCGATGAAGGAAGGGCTACGCAGCGCACTGCGCCAGCGCACCCGGCTGGCGGCGCTCGGTACCGCCGTGAACAAGATCAGCCACGATTTGCGCAACATGCTGGCGACCGCGACCCTGATCTCGGATCGGTTGGCGATGAGCCAGGACCCGGAGGTGCAGCGGATCACCCCGACCCTCGTGCGGGCGATCGACCGGGCGGCCGCCCTGTGCTCGACCACCCTGAACTTCACGCGCGAGACCCCGCCCCTGCGGGTCGAGCCGGTGACCGTCGCCGAGCTGTTGCGCGACGTCGAGCACGGCGTGCCGGCGTCCGAGCTCGGCGCCCTGCGGATCCACCTGGCCGAGGGCGGCGACCTCGCGGTCCGGGCCGACCGCGACCAGATGTTCCGGGCGATCGCCAACCTGATCGGCAACGCCGCCGGCGCCGGTGCGGGAAGGGTGACGGTCGCTGCGACGCGCCGCGACCGCCAGGTCGTGCTGGATGTGGCCGACGACGGTCCCGGCATCCCGGAGGAGGCGGTCGGGAAACTGTTCCAGCCCTTCCAGTTCAGCAGCCGCAAGGAGGGCACGGGGCTCGGCCTGACGATCGCGCGCGACATCGTGCAGGCCCATGGCGGCCGGCTCACCCTCGATCGCACCGGGCCGGACGGCACCGTGTTCCGGATCGAGCTGCCCGAGGCCGAGCGCTAGCTGTGACCTCTCAATAGGTTGTCCATCCGGCCCTGACCGATGAAGCTGAAGTTGCTGACACTTTAGCGAACTTCGGGGGGCCGAATGGACATGCACCAGAATGCCCGGTTGACGCCGCTCGGTCGAGCCGAGCTTGTCCGGCGCGTGCTGGAGGAGAGGCAGCCGCGCAGCGCGGTTGCCGCCGCCTTGGGCGTCTGCGCCAGGACGGTGGGGAAGTGGGTCGAGCGCTTCCAGGCCGAGGGAGCGGCCGGCCTCGAGGACCGGTCCTCGAGGCCGCATCGGCTGCGCTCGCCGACGCCCGAGGCGACCTGCGAGCGGATCGTCGAGCTGCGCCGACAGCGCTGGACCGGAAAGCAAGTCGCCGAGGCTGCCGGCGTCTCGCCGGCGACCGTCAGCCGTGTGCTACGCCGGGCCGGCCTCGGCCGGCTGCGCGACCTGGAGCCGGCCGAGCCGGTCCGCCGCTACCAGCGCCAGGAGCCCGGCGAGCTGATCCACCTGGACATCAAGAAGCTCGGCCGCTTCGACAGGATCGGCCACCGCATCACCGGCCACCACGCCGGCCACGATCGCAGCCGCGGCAGCGGCTGGGAGTTCGTCCACGTCTGCATCGACGACGCCTCGCGCCTCGCCTTCACGCAGATCCTGCCCGACGAGAAGCAGGAAAGCGCCGTCGCCTTCCTCCAGGCCGCCGTCGCCTACTACCGCAGCCTCGGCGTCACCGTCGCCCGCGTCATGACCGACAACGGCTCTTGCTATCGCTCAAAGGCGTTCCGGAAGGCCTGCCTCGACCTCGGCCTCAGGCACATCCGCACCAGACCCTATACGCCCAAGACAAACGGAAAGGCCGAGAGGTTCATCCAAACCGCCCTGCGCGAGTGGGCCTACGCCCAGGCCTACCCCACATCACGGCACCGGGCCGCCGAGCTTCCCGCCTGGCTACACCGTTACAACTGGCATCGGCCGCATGGCGGAATAAACTACCAGACACCAATCAGCCGACTCGGCATCGCCGGGAACAACCTGTTGAGGCTCCACAGCTAGCCTCCCGCAAGACCGATACAGGAGGACGCCATGGACCTGAAGATCGCCGGCCGTCGCGCGCTCGTGACCGGCGCGAGCACGGGGATCGGCCGCGCCATCGCCCTGGGCCTGGCGGCCGAAGGCGTGCACGTCGCCGTCACCGCGCGCAACCAGGCCAAGCTGAACGCCCTCGCCGACGAGATCGCCGCGACCGGGGCGCAACGCCCCGCCGTGGTCGTCGCCGACATCGCGTCGCCCGATGGAGCGGCGACCGCGGTCGCAGAGACCCTTCGCCATCTCGGAGCCGTCGACATCCTGATCAACAACGCCGGCGCCTCCCGGCCCCGGGACGCCGCCAACGCCGACCTGACCGACGACGAGTGGTGGGAGGAGTCGTTCGCGCTCAACTTCAAGGCGGCGCGCCGGGTCACCGACGGCCTGGTGCCGGGCATGAAGGCCGCCGGATGGGGGCGCATCGTCAACCTGACCGGCGCTCTCACACAGCCGGGCGTGAACGCCGCGGGCCCGGCGAAGGCCGCCCTGTGGAGCTGGTCGCGCAGCCTGTCGGCACAGCTCGCGCCGCACGGCGTGACCGTCAACTGCATCGCGCCGGGCCGGATCAGGACGCCGCAGATCGTCGAGCGCCTGTTCCCGACCGACGAGGCGAGGCGAACCGAGATCGAGCAACGGATCCCGATGGGCCGTTTCGGGGAACCCGAGGAACTGGCGGCGTTGGCGGTGTTCCTGTCGTCGGAAATCGCCGGCTACATCACCGGGACGCAGGTCCCGGTCGACGGCGGCATGATCCGCATGGCCCTGCCCTGAGACTAGAAACGCAACAATCGCGCGTACCGCCCACTCCTTTCTCAGCGTTGGACTTTTCAGCTCGCCGCAATTGAGATTCGACGGACGCCTGCCGACGGTGTATACAACCAACGCTGGTCATAAGTCGGGGCCGATCCAGATATGCCTTCGAATGTCGTTCCTCTCCGGCGGGTCGAATCGGTCCGCATGAGCTTCCTGCGGATGGGAGCTGCCGGACAGAGCCTGCAGGCGGCATTGGCGACCTGGTTCGACCTGCTCCATAAACGGTCGCCGGAAGACCGCGAAGCCTGTATCCTCACATTCAGGGAGATCGTGAACGACCGCAGCGTCGTGTTTGCCCGGTACGGGTCGGCGGTGTCGGACGAGGCGATTCTCGTGGGGAACGACTTGACGCGGACGCACGAGGCGATCGCGGCGGAAACCGTCCGAGGGGTGAGCCTGGCGACACCGATCGCGTTCACCCACGAATGGGGCCGGGACCAGTCCGTCAATTCGCTCGTGTTGCCGTTCGGTCATCCCCATCAGGTCGTGGTGGTGCTGTTCGACTGGTGAGGCCGATGTCGGTGCGTGTCTACTCGGGCCAGGGAGAGGTGACCCGGGCACGGTTCATGGGCACCGACGGGTTCGTGGTCGGCCCCGACACGCCGTTGATCCGGCTGTTCCGCACCTGGGAAGATCGCCGCCGGGGACGACTGCTCTATGAGAATCAGGTTCTGCTGACGGACGCGCTGCTGGCCGAGCTGATCGGCTACATGCACATCGTGGACGTGCAGTCCGACGCTCCCGACCGGTTCTTCTTCCAGAGCTACGGGTTCCGCGCGAAAGTGGCCGAGGCGGCGGATTTCACCGGCCGCCGCCTCGGGGAGATCCCCTGCCCCGGCTATCGCTCGTTCGTGCAGGACTCCTATTCGATGGTGAAGGCCTCGGGCACCGCGGTCCTGTCACGCATCGCCACCACCCACCTGGACTACGCGGGGACGTACCACCGGCTCGTGTACCCGCTGACCGACGATGGTCGCAACGTCACGCATCTGGCAGTCGCCGTCTGTCATCCGGACTAGGTCCTCCTCGAACTGGGCGGCGATCTGCTCTCGGTCGATGTGGATGACGAACACCCGCGCATCTCCGCGAACCGGCGGGAAGTAGCCCTCGACGATCATGTGCGATTCCGGAAACCCGTAGGCCTGGGCCGACAGGCCGGAGTCGTGGATGCCCTCGAACACCAGCCCGCAGTGCCGGTCGACGCTCCAGTTGATGATCGAGAGCGCCCGGACCAGCCGGGGCAGCAGCCACGACAGGCCATCCTTCCGACGACGCGGATGCACCCACAGGCCGCCGGCGTGCCCGACCCGGCCGGTGTAGCGGCCGAGCGGTGCGGTCGGCAGCATCTCGGGCTGGTCGCCCTCGCCGGGATGCGCGTACCAGACATGGCCGGTCGCGATCTCCCGGCTGATGAAGTCGTCGGTGACGAACAGCCGGTCGGCAATGCAGGCGGCAACGCCTGAATCGTCGTTCAACTGCAGCCAGAACGCTTCGTTGGGCTTGAGGTCACTGTGCTCCGGATCGAAGGTCGGATTGACGATCCCGATCTTCGGAGCGGCGCGCAGCAACGCCGCCCAGCCGCTGAGATCGAAGTTCAGAGACAGCCGATAGCCGGACCGCTGCAGCAGCCCGATCGACTCCGTCATGTAGCGTTGCGCAAGTTCGAGATGATTGGTCATGACTGAACTCCCCACAAGGTTTTGTAGACAGTTCGATCATACACCACCTGATTTTGCGGAATGCCGCGTTGCGCGACCTAAGGGAAAGTCGGCGCCGGGAGCCCTTCTCGCATCGTGCGCATGCTGGTCCCGACGGCGCCGGGACGCGTGTGCGCCGCGCGACTCGGGCCGGGGCGGCAGGGAGAGCAGCCGAAAACGAGCAAGGCCGGGCACAGGGCCCGGCCTCTCGTACGGTCTCGGTTGGGCAACCCGGCTAGGATGCCGCGGCAGAGCCGCCGTCTCGGGTCATGCCGACCTTCGACGCCAGCGACGCCTCCAGGAACGGGTCGATGTCGCCGTCCAGCACCGCGGTCGGGTTGCCCGACTCCACGCTGGTCCGCAGGTCCTTCACCATCTGGTAGGGCTGCAGGACGTAGGACCGGATCTGGTGGCCCCAGCCGATGTCGGACTTGGTGGCCTCCGTGGCGTTCGCTTCCTCCTCGCGGCGCTGCAGCTCGGCTTCGTACAGCCGGGCCTTCAGCATCTCCATGGCGGTGGCGCGGTTGCGATGCTGCGACCGGTCGGCCTGGCACTGCACGACGATACCGCTCGGCATGTGGGTGATGCGGATCGCGGAGTCGGTCCGGTTGACGTGCTGGCCGCCGGCGCCGGAGGCCCGGTAGGTGTCGACCTTCAGGTCCTTGTCCTCGATCACGATGTCGATCGAGTCGTCGATGACCGGGTAGACCCAGGCGCTGGAGAAGCTGGTGTGGCGGCGCGCCTGGCTGTCGTAGGGCGAGATCCGCACCAACCGATGCACGCCGCTCTCGGTCTTCAGCCAACCATAGGCGTTGTGCCCGGTGATCTTGACGGTCGCCGACTTCAGGCCGGCCTCCTCACCCTGGCTCTCTTCCAGCCACTCCACCTTGTAGCCGTGCCGCTCGGCCCAGCGGGTGTACATGCGCAGCAGCATCTCGGCCCAGTCCTGGGCCTCGGTGCCGCCGGCGCCGGCATGCACTTCGAGATAGCAGTCGTTGGCGTCGGCCTCGCCCGAGAGCAGGCTCTCGATCTGCATCTTCTCGGCCTTGGCGCGGATCGCCTCGAGATCCTTCTCGGCCTCGGCCACGATGTCGTCGTCGCCCTCGGCCTCGCCGAGCTCGATCAGCCCGAGCGCGTCGTCGAAGCCCTGGATCATGGCCTTGACCTCGCCCAGCTGCTTCTCCAGGCGTGTCCGCTCCTGCATCAGCTTCTGCGCCCGGTCCGGGTCGTCCCAGAGCGACTGATCCTGGGTCAGCGCATCGAGTTCGGACAGTCGGGTAACCGCGGCATCCCAGTCAAAGATGCCTCCTCAGCAGCTCGATCGACTGCTTGATCTCTTCGGCGGTCGCGGTGGTTTCCGCGCGCATGGCGCTCTCCGTCACGCGGGTTGGTCAGGGACGCCTTAATAGAGGCCGGAACCGCCGGTCGCAACAGGCGGCCGCGGAGCGGTGCCGACGCTGGTCTCGCCGTCGCTGCCCGCGACCGGCACGCCGCCGTCCAGGACGGCCGGCTCGCCGGTCGGCTCGGTGCCCGGCTTGAACGCCTCGAGGATCGCTCCGCGCGCCCCGGGAGCGGCGCGCACGCCGGTGTCGTGGTCGATCCAGACCAGACGGATGCCCGGCGGGATCCGGAAGTCCACGATCGGCTTGTCCTTCAGAGCCTCGCCCATGAACGCCTTGAAGATCGGCGCCGCCGCGCGCGATCCCGCTTCCCGGGCGCCGAGGGTCCGAGGCTGGTCGAACCCGACATAGACCCCGACCGCCAGGTTCGGCGAGAACCCGACGAACCAGGCGTCGACATAGTCGTTCGTCGTTCCGGTCTTGCCCGCCAGCGGCCGCCCGAGCTCGGCGATGGTGCGGCCGGTACCGCGCAGCACCACGCCCTCCAGCATCGACACCACCTGATAGGCCGACGCCGGGTCGACCAGCTGGGCGCGGGTGTCGGGGATCGCCGGCGGCGCACCGCCGTCCCAGGACGACTGGTTGCAGCCCTCGCACGGCCGTGCGTCGTGCTTCCACAGGGTCCGGCCATGCCGGTCGACCACCCGGTCGATCAGACTCGGCTCGATCTTCTTGCCGCCGTTCACCAGCATGCCGTAGGCCGCGGTGAGCCGCAGCGGCGTGGTCTCGCCGGCGCCCAGCGCGTAGGACAGGTGCGGCTGCATGTTCTCGACGACGCCGAAGCGCTCGGCATAGTCGACGACCTTCTCCATGCCGATGGTCTGCGCCAGGCGCACGGTCATCAGGTTGCGCGAATGCTCGATGCCGATGCGCATCGGGGTCGCCCCGAAGAACTTCTTCTCGTAGTTC
>Ga0209475_10000817_pt1 | contig 48767 bp, 34 predicted proteins | sample tdDd471_FD_187128 | JGI IMG/M metagenome (GOLD analysis project Ga0209475, IMG submission 187128) | Marine sediment microbial communities from the Atlantic coast under amendment with organic carbon and nitrate - tdDd47.1 (SPAdes)... | ecosystem: Environmental > Aquatic > Marine > Coastal >... | reverse complement strand
ACTCTAACAAGTTTATCGAACGTCAATTTGCTTTTTACGCATTATTGGATGTACATACATGGCACTGAAAAACATGAACAATAAAAACTTGCTTTTTCTTATTCTGACACTAAGCATTTTGACTGTAGCTTTCGTTCCAGACTTGCTTGCAAAAGTTGGAAGAATGATTCCGGGGTTTGATGTTATTTATCCGGTTCCTGATAATAATTTAAAATTTAAACATGAAAAACACCAAACCTTAAGTTGTGAAACATGTCACACAGAAATACTACAAAGTCAGAAAACAGCAGATAGGAACCTGCCGGAAGAGTCTAATTGTAAAAAATGTCATGGAGACAAAATACGAGTAAGCGTTAACGAATCTGGTACCGAGGCAAAATGTGGATTTTGCCATAATGACTATGACCCTCTTAATAAATCCAGACCTTCCAGAGTGTTTTGGCCTCAAGCCCGTATTGAGTTTTCACATGCAAAACACATAAAGAATGGTTTGAAGTGCGACAAATGTCATCTTTCCATGAGTAGCAACAAAAATAGGCACTTGCCAAAAGAAAAATTATGTCTGGAATGTCATAATCATTTGAAAATCAATAACAAATGCGCAAAATGCCATGAATCGCTACCATCTGGCCAGCTTAGAACTGATTTTGATGGAGTTTACCTTGTTCCGCTCGATGGAAAGCTGGATCATCAGCGTGACTGGGATAAACGACACGTAGCCGAAGCAAAGTTCGATGAAGCTGCTTGCAAAACCTGCCACCAGCAAAACTTTTGTAATAAATGCCATGATGGCATAATGAAGCCGATGAAGATACATCCTGAAGATTACGCAACAATGCATCCGATTGATGCCAGACGAAACAGCGAAAGTTGCAATTCCTGTCACAGATTCCAGAGCTTTTGTATGGATTGTCATCAGAAAATGGGCCTGACGCAGAAAGCTGAAAGGCAAAACAGCAGAACACAGATTCACCCTGATGGATTTGCTAGCTGTAACAGGACTGTGACTCATCATTCGGATCAGGCAAAAAGATCACTTCTTGCCTGTGTGTCTTGTCATACAGAATCGGACTGCATTCAATGCCATGGTGCAAAGGGAATCCAGAAATGTGGCAAACCGATCAAGATACATGGACATTTAAGTTATGATAAGCTATCAAGGATGAAGGCGAAGAATCCGCGAGCCTGCAAGAAATGTCATGAATTTTAGAGTCGTTTACTCTGTGTAATGGTAAATACTGGAGTTTAAGAATTTTGAGTGATTTTAGCCCACATTATAAGCCTATTGGATTGATGTTGTCAGTATTTTTGCTGATGATTATCTCTTTAGCTTCTTGTTCTAATGTCAATCAGAATGAAAGTATTTATCCCGATGCATACCGGGAATCACTTACATTACTTGATACTTGCCCGGGTGAAAACCAGGAAAACATTTCGACAGAAGCAGTTGTTAAGCTCCTATTCAATAAGCCATTAAAACCGGAAACCATAAATCAAAGTAGTGTTATACTGGGCAGTGGTAGGTGGTTGGTCAGAGGAAGTGTGTTTTACGATGATCGCCTCATAACTTATATTCCAAACCATCCTTTAGATCCAAAGTCGCGATATGCTTTATACATTACAAGTGATATCCGCGATGAAGATGGCTTTGCCCTTACTGATGATGTATTGATTTTTACGTTTGATACTGGTAATTCTTTTGGAATTACTTGCAGATAAATATTTTTGGCATAAAGCGTAGAAACTACCAAAGAAACAATTAAAAATGTCGAACAACTAAGGTGTAGGGTAGTGCTAAATTATTTCATAAATGGGAAAACCTGATGCCTCGAAAAGATCCAAACGAAATATCTGACAATTTCGCAAGACTTTCAGCTCAAGTGAAAGAAGCTATCAAGCCGATGGATTCTCAGACGAAATCCATCTTAAAAGAAAGTGAATTTATTTCCAGTCAGGTGATTAACCACGGGTATTTTCCGAAAGAAATAATAGGCTATCTTGCAAGCAGGTTGAGAGAAGTGGGAGTTCCATGCGAGGTCGGATTTGACAGAGAGTTAGCCGATAGCAAGGATGGGGTTGCTGCTAGTTTAAGATCTAAGTATCGAGACTCGCGACCGTTTTATTTTTTGGCTTTTCCCATGGAATATCGAAAGCTTGCAAAGAAAACTCTGCTTGATACAAGTTATCCTCTGCCCGATGATCCTGAGTCTGATGCAGAAGCTGAAAAAGCACTTAAAAAAAAGAAGAAGGAAAAGGCAGAAAAAGATATGAAAAGGATGATGATGTACATCATTTTCATGATACTTGCCGGTTTTGCTGTTGTAGCATTTATCTTTCTCTCAAACATCATTTTAGAGTGATTCTCTCCAAAAAGCTCCATTCATATTAATGACAAGCTAAAAGATTGAAAGTATTTGACATTTTCGTATGTCATTGTTATATCTTTGATGCATAATTCTGCCTGATTTTTGTAATAACATGAGAGGAGCATCTCGAAATGAAATCTATAACTATGCGTATTTGTGTAATTTTATTGCTTTGTTTGATAGTTTTTGCCGGCTGTGAGAATAAAGGCGGTAAACTTTCCAGTAAAGAGCTCATTGTAAAATCCTATTTGGGAAAAAGTACAGAGAACCTGCTTTTTGCTCATTCCAGTGTTAAAAGTGATTTTGCCGGACTGCAAAATTCCTTAAAAACAGAAGCTGAAAATGCGGATGTTTGGAAAGCTTTGCTGGGAAAAAATGAAGAGGCTCTTTTAAAGCTCGTTGAATCGAAAAATATTGCTGTTATCGCTGTTGAAGCGGATATGGATAACGACGATTTGCCGGGTGGTAGTGTTATCGAAGCCATGCTGAAAGCTGGTGAATTGAATCTGTTCTCTCACATCTATATGGATGGCGACGTGAATGTTTTGATTCCGACTGCCAAAGCCTTTAGAATTTCCGATAAACAGCTTGGTGATGCAGTTAAATACACCCGTAGTAAACTTGCAGACTCAAAAGAAAATGTTTCGCTTCCTTCTGAATTCAATGAAGAACTGAAAGATGAGTCTATTGTTGAGCTACGTTTTACAACAGCGCAGGGATACAACAAGAACCTTGGTTTAATTAGAGGTCGTGGAAAAAATGTAAAGCTGGCTCTTGATAACGCAATTTCTAAAGCAAAACAACGTTATGAGGCAAAAGGTGGTGGTGGATTTACCGCATCTACTTTGACTGATTATGTTAATGACACAATTATCACTTTAAATTTCCATCGTGAAAAAGCTCAAGTCAACCTGAAAGGGAAAAAGTTTGCAAGAAGTATGGAGCTAGGTCTCGATGGTGTAATCATGAGCTTTTCTGATCCTGCACACAAGGGCAAAAAAATTATTGTGACGCCTGATAAATCCAAGATCTACAAAGCGAAATCATTTGAAAACATGCTTGCAATTGCATGCCGTAAAGCCAAATTGGGAAAAGATGACTGGAAAGGCGACAAGGTCGCTTTCGAAAAATTCCGTACAGTGGATGTAACCGAGAGAGAACCTCGTGGTGAAGTTATAAGACTCTTTAGAGGTGTTGAATATGTAGATCCTGCCAAGCTTGATCTTGCTCAAATAAAAGAAGGTTTTGGAGATGGTGCCGAGTGGCTGTTGTCAATTCTGGATGATGAAACCGGCATGTTTAAATATGAATACTACACCATGTCCGACAAGTATAGAAAAGGTAGATACAATATCATTCGCCATGGTTTAGCAGTTCTTACGCTGATACAGGCTTATGAAATATTCAAGGAAGAGAAATATCTTGTTGGCGCCAAAAGAGCCATCAAATGGGTCAATGACAGAATGGAATGGGAAGGCAAAATGGCCTATTTCCATCATCCGAAATACGACTCCAGTTATAAACTTGGTGGTGCTGGTGTTATGTTGCAATGCATGTGCGAATACTATCGTTTCAAGAAAATGCCTGAATGGGACAAAATCATGAAGGGTCTGGCTGAATTCATGATGCATATGCAGAAAGATAACGGTCATTACAGAAGTTATTACATTAAGCCTGGCACCAAGGATACAAAAGGCATTCGTAACAAAGAAGTTACCATCTATCCTGGAGAAGCTAACCTGGCTCTGGTCAGAATGTACAAGCTGTTTAAAGATCAGAGATATCTGGACACAGTTGAAAAAGCATTTCAGTATTACTCTGAATGGTTTAGCAATAAGAAGAGTGACAGAAGCAAAGGAAATCTCGGCCCGTTTGTTCCCTGGGATATGTCTGCCATGATGGAATATTGGGAAGTTGTCAAGCGTGATGATGTTGCCACCTATGCATACCAGATGGCTGACTGGCTGATTGACAATTGGTTCGCATGGGGTGACAAGCATACCTATTGGAAAGACTTTGTAGGTGGTGTCAAAGGAAACAAAAGAAAAAATAATATGCCATTGTGGAACAGTGGTGTGTATGGCGAGGGTCTTGCTTCTGTATACCGACTTGCTGCTTTAAAAGGTGATGCAGATAAACGCGAGAAATACAGAAAAGTAGCTTTTTTGAATGTCCGATTTATCAGGAATTTGCAATACAGACAAGGCTCTGTGTATTACCTGCCAAACGTCAGTAGTGCAATTGGTGCAATCCCGGGAACATTCCACAAAGATGATTGCAGACTTGATTATGCATACCATTGCCTAACCGTTAACTACAGAATAATAAGATTTTTTGAAGAAGAAGACTGGAAATCAATCGCTAAGATGCGCTTCTAAATTAACATCAAACTGGGTGTTGTGAGGATAAAATGAGAAAAGTATTTGCACTTATATTGATTGTTATTGTTGGAATGTTCTTGTTTACGGCATGCGAAGACGATTCAAGCGAGCAGGGCAAAACAGCGAAAACCGTAGAAAAAGTAAAAAAACAAGCAAGAAAATCCAATGAAGTAAAGATTTCATTTACCGAAGATGAGAAGCAATATCTGTCAGGCGTAGCAAGAAAAGCTCTTGAGCATTGGGTGAAAAATGAAGAACGATATCGCCCCGATGATGTGCCGGCCAGTTTAAAAGGTAGAAAAGTAAATCGCGTATTTGCTACCATCTACAAAAAAGGTGACTGGAGAGGATGTGTTTCGGCTAAAGGTCGTGATGCTGTAGATGCTACTGTTAAATCAGTAATAAACACATGCAAAGATAAGCGATTTGAGAACCCTGCTGTTAGTGAATTGAATGACATCAGAGTTGAGGTTTCCTTCCTGCAACCCTTTGAATTGATAAGCACTAAAGACCCAGAACAAATCAAGAAAGAACTTGAGCCGGGTGTGCATGGTATTTCTGTCAAGCACAGCAGCGGTAAAAGAGCATTTTTCCTTCCTTATGTGTTTGTTAAAAAGCAGAGAACTACAATTACATGGCTTGAAAGAATTTGTAAAAAAGCCGGCCTGAAAAAAGACGATTGGAAAAGCCCTGAAACTTCTATATACAGGTACGGAACAATCAATTTCATTGAAGAAACTCCTAATGGACGCGCCGTTGACCTTTACAGATACAAAGTTGAATTGGATAGTCTGAAGAAAACCGCTGTAACAGATGCAATCGATCTTTCTGTTAAGTGGTTTGCAAAAAGTAGAAACGATCAGAGTAACGAATATCTGACCGGCTATAACATGAAACACAAGGCTATCCGAAAAAATGATGTTACGCTTCAAATGTTTGCCAATGCTGCAATTGCAAAAGCAAACACACTTGGCGTGAAAGGCGCTGATATAGCCAGTGTTGAGCAGGCTGTTAGCAAAGGCATGTCCGACTTGATGATTGAGATACCAACTAAAGATCAACTTGAAAGTTTGCTTGTGTTGGCTGAAGCAGTAGTTAATGGCGAGAAAATAAAGAACAGAAAAAAACTGGCTTCGCAATTGCTTGATTATTTTAAAGATCACAGTGCAGATATTGTAAAGAATGGCAAAAGAATAAAAGATTTGTCAAATTATGCAGTGTTTGTCATCTCGGGTCTCGCCGAAACAAGTAAAAGCAAACAACACATAAAGTTTGCAAGCGAGTTTTATGGTGATAACTGGATGCCTGGGGCTGGCTATTCTTTGTTGGCTTTGTTAGCCTTTAATAAAGTCGCGAAGACCGATGGAATGAATGAAAAGATTATAAAGGAAACAAAACTTATTATAAGCAAGCAATACACTTCAAAAATGGCTCCTTACAGAGATTTTATTGGTTCTTTCAAAAACGGTAAAACTCCTTCAACATTTGGAGTTTCAGTATACTTAAGAAGTCTGGCGTCCATTTATAAGTATTGGACTGTTACCGAATCGTTTCCACATGAAAATGGTGAATTGAGACAAAGTATATTGGATGCTTCCATGTTTGCGACTCGCTGGATTTTGGAACAGCAGTTTACCGAAGAAAGTGCTTTCTATTTTAAAAGCTACAAAGATGCTTTAGGAGCATTTAAACAGGATATTCTGTTGAATACAACAATGTTGGACGATACTGCTAACGCTTTGCTGGCACTTTTGTCAACGAATCAATATCTTGGCAAAGAAATTTCGGAAGCCTTTGAAAACTCCGCTGATGTTCTTGTAAAGTAATGTCTAAACGTATAAGAATAGAGGCGCTGGTAAATTTCGAGGAGGAAAACAACACCTGTACAATAGCAGGGAGGTTGATACAGAAATCTGCTGCAACGCTTACCCTTGAAGATGAAAGTGACAGAAGAACCTTCGGCTATACAAATCTTAACTCAGATCTCGCAAGAGTAAGAATAGGTGACCTACTCGAATTGAATCTCAGATACACCCATAAATCATGGCGCGTTATCGAACAACGGGTTCTTGTTCCCTGTTTGCTAGAGAACAAAAAACACAAGCAGTGGATGCAACGCTGGTTTAAGCAGAGCGATAAAAAACGCAAAAACCTCAGATTGAGGGCAAACCTGAAAAGGTCAATGCGCGAGTATTTTAACAGACATGAATTCATGGAGGTTGATACTCCTACACTTGTTCCTTGTCCTGGCATGGAGCCAAACCTACTAGGGTTCAAGAGTATCTGGGTTGGCCCTGATAAAACATTCAGACGAGAGTTGTTTCTACCTACATCGCCCGAATTCCACCTGAAAAGAATGCTTGCTTTAGGGTATGAAAAAATATTCGAGTTTGCCAAATCTTTCAGAAACGGCGAACTGTCTTCACACCATCAGCCAGAATTCACTATGCTCGAATGGTATAGAGCTTATGAAGGTTACGAGAAGTTGATGGAAGATGTGGAGTATATGGTGTGTCGGGCTGCTAAAGAAGTTCTCGATAGCTCTTCTATTGATATCAAAGGAAAAAAGATAGATCTTAATCCACCCTGGAACAGAATTTCAGTAAAAGATTTGTTTTACGACGAAATGGGTATCAATCTAGACAATATTCGAAACGGCATAGAGTTCGCTATTGAAGCTAATAAAAACGGTTATTCTTACGTAAAACAGGCAGAGTCGTTTGATGATATCTACTTCAAGCTCTTTCTTACCGAGGTCGAGTTAAAACTTGGCTGGGATAAACCTGTTATTTTGTATGATTATCCGATCGAAATGGCGGCCCTTTCAAGGGCAAAACCCGATAACAAGAGATATTGTGAAAGGTTTGAGGTTTATGTTGCAGGTGTTGAACTTGCCAATGCTTTTGGTGAATTGAACAATGCCAACGAACAAAATCGCAGGTTTCAGCAGTTTGGAAAAGAAAGCAGAGATGAACGTGGTTTCAGCTATCCGATAGATGAAGGTTTTATTGATGCTTTAAGATTTGGTATGCCACCATCAGCAGGAATCGCTTTAGGTTTTGATCGCCTTGCTATGTTGTTTGCAGGAGAAAAGGCACTCGATTACGTATGCTGTTTTCCACATCGCTCCCCAATCGAAGAAGAGGATGATGAGTAATGCCATTCTCTGAAATAAATTATCAGAATCGTGCAGTTGGAATCCTGCAAAAAGCAGTAAAAAATGAGCGTATCGCCCATGCATATCTCTTTGCGGGTTCAAAGGGAGCAGGGAAACTTGAAACAGCTCGTTTGTTTGCACAAGCTGTGAATTGTGAAGAAGTTGCAGATGACAGTTGTGGTGTTTGTAAAAACTGTGACATGACACATCGAAGCATGGATCCTGAAAAGGTGATTCATCCTGATATCGTACATTTGGTGCCAGGTAAATGGATCGGCGAAGATGGTCGCAAACAATCCAGTAACACTATTGTTATCGGTGCAGTGAGACAGCTTTGTGCAAGTTTGTATAGCGCACCATTGCAGGCAAAATGGAGAATAGTAATTGTTCATGATGCCGATACAATGCAGATTCAAGCCCAAAATGCTTTTCTGAAAACTCTTGAGGAACCTCAGGAAAAACTGAAAACACTGTTCATCCTTATTTCATCAAGACCCTTGAAATTGTTGTCCACGATAAGGTCACGTTGCCAGACAGTTGTTTTTGGCTCGGTCTCTCCTCGATTTATTAAAGATAAAATACTGGCTGAAACCGAATGCGATAGCGAACGGACATCGCAAATTGTGGCTTATGCTGCCGGTGATGTGAATCTCGCAATGAAAATTGCCAAAGGCGAATCGAAGTTTGGTGACGAATTGCTTGAAGAGAGGGAGCAATGGCTTAGATTGTGGTCTGAAACTGTTGTTAATAAAGGAAATTTCAGCACGCTTGTCAATGAATTTGGAAGATCCAGAAATCAGTTGCAATCCTTTTTAACTTTGCTTCTATCCTGGCACAGGGATTTGCTGGTTGTAAAGAACAGAGGAAATACAGAACTTATTAGCAATGTCGATCTGTTAAATCTTCTAAATACAGAAGCCGAAACAGTGACAGAAAAACAGATTTTACACAGAATGGAACGTATAATTGGTGTTCTGGATGGTGTGGAGCTGTATATTAGAGGTGATTTGGCTCTTGAAAGTATGTTTGGAGAAATCTATCTCGGTCTGTAAATAATCTCGGTACCAATTTGCTGTCCCGGATAGTTAGAGAAAATACTTTAAATTTAGAGCCTATTTACATATAATGAACGACTTTTGGAAAACCGCGACAGATTGCCTTTTTCCGTAATGGTAAGTTGTTGAAAACAAAGGAAAAACAGTGAACGACAAAAAAGAGGAACAATCTGATAATAGCTCAGATGATATAAATACAGAAAAAGCTGATACCGATAGTCAAAATTCTGATCTGGAATCTACGCAGGGTGATGATACTACCGAAGATTTGGCCGAAAAAATTGAACCGGTTGTAGTAGTAAAAGAGGCTGGTGAAGAAACTGAAGAAGAGCAGGAAACTGAAGAAATACCAGCAAAAAAAGCTGTTGGTGTTCGACTTCGGAGAACTGGCCCGCTGTTAACATTCTGGGACAATGGCTTGCAATTGAAGCAGGGTATGGAAGTAGTTGTAGAGGCTGAGCGAGGTCTCGCTCTTGGTCGAGTTGTAAAACTTGATTTATGCGAGAAAATGCTTAAACAGATTCCACCAGAGTTGAGAGTTGTAAGAATTGCAGATAAGCGCGATCAGCTTATCAAGGAAGAAAACGAAAATCGTAACAAACAGGGATACAATGTTTGCCTGCAAGCGATTGAAAAACTGAACTTGCCAATGAAGTTGATTGAAGTTGAATATCAGCATTCGGCAAACAAGGCGATATTTTACTTCAGTGCAGATGGCAGGGTGGATTTTCGTGAACTGGTAAAAAACATGGCGCAAGAGCTTCGTATTCGTGTTGAAATGCGTCAGATAGGTATAAGAGATGAAGCAAGACTGGTCGGTGGCATTGGCCCATGTGGTCAACCTACTTGCTGCTCAACATTTCTTGTTAATTTTTCTCCTGTTTCAATCAGACAGGCAAAAGAACAAAACCTGACATTAAACCCGGAGAAAGTATCTGGTTTGTGTGGTCGACTTATGTGTTGTCTGGGATACGAATCATACGTTTATAAAGACATGCAGGCTGGATTGCCTAAAATCGGTAAAAAAGCAGATACATGGATGGGAAAAGGTCGTGTTTTAGAGATCAATATTTTCTCCAAAATAATGCGTATGGAACTTGAGAACCGGGAATACGTTAGTGTCAATATAGATGATTTTAGAGCATGGAAAGAAGATGCTGATGGATTCATGAAGGTGCTTAAAAAACGAGAACAGGATGAAAGAAATAATGCTTTGGATAATGCTGTTTCCAGAGTGAACAGAGATAAAAATACTTCAAAACCTAAAAGCACTTCGCACGATAAAAAATCGCCACATGTTTCAAAGGATTCTAAAGCAAGACCAGACAAAAACAGGCAAAAACCTGCTGATAAATCAGGCAAGAGTGTAGCTGATAAAGATAGACAAAAAGCAGACAGCAAAGATAAAAAAACTGGCAGAAGAAAACCATCAAGAGGATACAAAGGCAAGAAAAGGGGCGGAAGACCAAGCGGTAAAGCTGGCAATAGGCCCGATAGTAAACAAGGCGAACAAAGAAACAAGCCCACAAAACCAGGAGACAAAAAGAAACCGCAACAAAGACAAGGTGAGGGTAAACCTACAGATAGAAACAGAAAACAGGGAAAACCTGAATCCAGAAGACCAAAGGGTCCAAATAAGCCAGGGGAGAAACCCAGGCAAGGTGAAAAGCCTGCAAGCAAAGGTGCGAAACCAAACAAAGCTAAAACACCAGATCCAATTCGCCGTAGGAAGCTAAATACGGATAAAGCTGAAGGTGGTAAAAAGAAATATGGTGGAAAACCATATCGAGGTAAAAATTCTCCTCATAAAGGAAGTCAACCGAGCAAGAATAGCTCTGAACAACGTAGCAGCCAGACATCAAACACCGCAAACCAAGACAAACCAAAATCAGGTGATTCTGATAAAAAATAAATAACAACCTGCCCACTCAGGGCCGATTGTTAAGCTGATCCAATACAGAAAGAACGAGAGTTAAAAATGTCACGCAAACCATTTTATGTGTCTACACCAATCTACTATTGTAACGATATTCCACATATCGGACATGCATATACAACAATAACCGCAGATGTTTTGGCCAGATATCACAGACTTGTTGGGGATAAAACTTTTTTTCTGACTGGTACTGATGAGCATGGGCAGAAGGTTGAAAAAGCTGCTGAAGCACTGGGTAAAAAGCCTAAAGAATTCGTTGATGGCGTTGTTACACATTTTCAGGAATTATGGGAAACCTTGAATGTCTCCAATGATCGTTTTATTAGAACTACCGATGAAGACCACAAGGAAGTTGTAACTGAACTTTGGAAAAAGATGGAAGCTGCCGGTGATATTTTTGAAGGTGAATATGAAGACTGGTATTGTGTTCATGATGAAACTTTCTGGACTGAGAGTCAACTTCTTGAAGGCAATCTTTGCCCGAACCCCTGGTGCAAGCGTCCTGTCGAGAAGAAAAGAGAGAAGAGCTATTTCTTTAAGCTCTCGAAATATACGGAACCACTTTTGAAATATTATGAAGATCATCCGGACTTTGTGTTACCAGAATTTAGAATGAACGAAGTTAAAAGTTTTGTCTCGCAGGGATTGATGGATCTCTCTATTAGTCGTTCAACTATAAACTGGGGTATTCCTGTCCCCGGTGACGAAAAGCATGTGATGTATGTTTGGGTCGACGCACTGACAAACTACTTGACTGCATCTGGGTATTTGAAAGATGAAGAAAAATATGAAACCTTCTGGCCTGCCACTATTCATCTGATTGGAAAAGATATTTTGCGTTTCCATGCTATATTCTGGCCAGCCTTCCTGATGTCTGCCGGCTTGCCATTGCCTAAACACGTAATGGCTCACGGGTTCTGGACAGCTGATGATATGAAAATATCGAAAAGTCTCGGTAACAGAATTGATCCAACTGAACTGGTTGACATATTTGGTCTTGATGCTGTCAGATATTTCCTGATGCGAGAAATTCAACTTGGTGCAGATGGTAACTTCTCTTACAAGGCAATTGCAAACAGAGTCAATGCAGACCTCGCAAATGATCTTGGAAACCTGCTTTCCAGAAGCTTGGCCATGACTAAGAAATATATGGATGGCGTAGTTCCTGATAAAACTGCTGCTGATTGCAAAATGGCTAATGTATGCGCTCAGGCAGAGGCTGATTATCAAAAAGCTTTTGATAACCATATGCCTAACAAGGCTTTGGTTGCTACATGGGAAGTGATATCGTATGCCAATAAGTACATCGACGAACAAGCTCCCTGGGTTCTGGCAAAAGATGATGCCAACAAACAGGAGCTTGCAGATACCATGTACAACTTGCTTGAAGCACTAAGGCGAATTGGGGCAATGATTTCTCCAGTAATGCCGGATACCTCTGCAAAACTTCTGGCACAACTGGGGCTTGAAAGCATTACCGTAAATGGTGATACTTTGGGCAATTGGGGCGAATTGGAACCCGGAACGAAAACACAACGAGGTGAATCTCTCTTCCCCAGAGTCGATATGAAGAAAGTTGAAAAGCTGATTGAGTCTAAAGCTGCGGAAGCTGAAAAGAAAAAAGCTGATAGTAAGGCTGAAAGCAAAACTGTTGAAAAGCAGGAACCCGAGAATATAGCCTTGGTCGAGTTTACAGACTTTACTAAGCTGGCTCTTCGAATTGGTGTTGTAAAGACTGCCGAAAAAGTTAAGAAGACAGACAAGCTCTTAAAGCTTACAGTGGATACTGGTGAGGACAGAACTATTGTTGCAGGTATTGCACTCCATTACACACCGGAAGAATTAATTGGCAAGAAGGTTGTGGTTCTTACGAATCTTAAACCAAGAAAGCTGAGAGGAATTGAGTCCGAGGGAATGATGCTGGCGGCTACTGCACCCGATGGTACATTACGACTTCTGACTACTGATGAAATAATTCCGGCTGGTTCTACAATCGGTTAAATAATAGAGGAAAAAGTTGTGTTAATAGATTCACACGCACATATAACAACATCCCGGTATGATGAAGATCGTAGCGAGATGATTCAACGCTGTAAAGATAACGGGATAGAGCGTATTATTGAAGTTGGTGCAGTTTCAGGCTTTGAAGGCAATTATGGCGCACAGCAACTGGCCGAACAGCAAGAGATAGTATATTTTACTGTCGGAGTGCATCCTCATGATGCCAAAGATATGAATGATGCCGAATGGGCAAAACTGGTTGAGCTGGCAAAAACTCATGACAAAGTTGTTGGTATTGGTGAAACCGGACTTGATTTCTTTTACAATCATTCAACACCGGAAGAACAGGAAGAATCATTTATTCGTCATATCAAACTGGCGCAGCAAGTTAATAAACCTCTGGTAATTCATGATCGAGATTCTCACGAAGACGTAATGCGTATTCTTACCGATAACGGCGGTTTTAACATCCCCGGCGAGTTTCACTGCTTCTCAGGTGATTGGGATCTTGCCAAACGTGTAATCGACAAGGGCTATTACATCGCTCTTGGTGGCGTTGTAACTTTTCCTAAAGCTGTAGAACTGCACGAAGTTGCTAAAAATGTTCCGTTGGAAAAACTTCTTTTAGAAACCGATAGCCCATTTCTAACGCCTGTGCCAAAGCGAGGAAAAAGAAATGAGCCGTGGTATACAAGCTATATTGCTGCCAGAATTGCAGATTTAAAGGGTATAACAGCAGAAGAAGTCATAGAAGTCACAGGTCAGAATGCGATAAATCTTTTCGGTTTGGGGCTTAGGTAAAATTTGTCCTTTTAGAGAGAATATCGAAATTTGTTCAGGTAAGCTCTGAGGTGTCGACTGGTTTGAATTCCTCCAACCCGTAGGCGCGAACGTAAAGCTCGTGAAGACCGGGGCAACGATTTCCATACGCACAATCTTCATTATGAGGGCAGATAACAGCAGTTTTTATATCATGACGGCTGCTGCGAAGGAAGTTTTCCTTTATACTACCATCCTTTTCAATATGACTGATGGACATCTGCAGGTTGTGGAAATCTCCAGGACGTTGCATTACCCTGAAAGGGATATTGGTTTTGGTTTTCGCCCTGTGCAATAAACAAGGTAATGTTCGAGCGTTTGATATCCTCTTCACCATATTGTCGACCATATGTAAATGTTTCTCGCGCATGGCATCTGAAGATATCTTCTGGGCAGCATTGAAAGATGAGATGAAAGCTTCAAAAACTGTAGAGATTCGCGGAACTACTTCTCTATACCGATCAACATCAGTTGTGAATGGTTCTACCAACTGATAGCTGTCTAGTATAATGTTCATTTTGTTCAGAAGAATTTCTGTCTCCATGATTTCTTTTAGATTTTGTTTGCAAAGTGTGAGATGTACAACAAGTTTGATACGACTTTTTTGCAAGTTTTCCATGGCGCTAATAACACGTTTAAAAGATCCTTTAGCACCAGCAACAATGTCGTGCGTTGAACTACATGAGCCATATATTCCTATACGTACTTCACTAACTCCAGCTTTTTGCATTTCATCAACAAAGGTTTGCTCGCAGAAATCTTCTCCGTGTGTTTGAAGGGTAACCCGTTTGTATCCGAGTTTTTTTGCTAACTTTACTATTTGCGGAAGATTTTTGTATTCAAGTGGTTCAGTTCCAACAATGACTAACTCTTCTCCTCCTTTATCTATGCCGCTTTTTAAATCACGCAAAATATCAACCATGGGTGTGTGTGGATATTCGGAGTTTGGAGCATCCATGTTGCGAAATGTGCAAAATAAACACCGGTTGTTGCAATCTGATTGCAAGACTAGATTGACGCTTAGTTCTTTTCCTCGTTTCATACGTTGCATGGTTTTTCTGACGTTTTCACATGGAGTACGCAGCCAGCAGTGTTTGCAACGATTTTCCGCCATACAAAATGGTTCAATGCCGGGAGAGATGTTTTGTGAATGCAGAACCTCTTCCAGTTTTGCAGTGGAATGTGGCAGTACCTGTTTGTATGCAGATAAAGAAAGTTGCAGTTTTTCTGGTAAATTAGTAATGCTTATGTTCTCTGGGTTGGTGATAAGCAGTTTTTTAAGTGCTTCATGTAGTATAGTTTCAGCTGGTAAAAATTTAAGTGCTGCTTCAGACAAAGCATGGGGTTCTGGATAAATCAATGTGATGGGGTTTGTGCCACAGTATTTTATAGAACTCACCATTTTGGGGAGTTCTTTTATAATCGAGTCCGAAATAAGTATAGACCAGGAAATTTCAAATTTATATTTTTGTGCTAACTTAACAAGACTACATGCTGCTGCAAAATCAGCAAACTGATATAGGTGTTGGATTTCTTCAGAAGCAAAGCCTACTGAAAGGGGACTCAATTCATCCAATCCGGCACGTTCAAGCATAAATAGTAATTTTAGATTTTGTTGCAAATTTTCAATAAAAGTGGAAAGACGAATGTGACTATCTCCAAGCCGTTTGAGACGTGCTATAAGTGCTACCACCCTAGGCCAGGCTGAAAGGTCTTCAACAATCAAATGTATATTTTCGTCTACACTTTGATTCCTATAGTTCAGTGAAATCGTTTCGTCAGAGCTTATCCAGCCATTTTCAGGCAAGAGTATGCATCCATCTGAATTTTGCCTACGCAGAAGATATGTGCGTTCCGTTTGCAAAGTGCTTTTCTTATGTTTGTTGTACAGAGGGTGCTCCTTCGACATGGGATGTTTTGAATCCTTGTGCAAATGATCAGTAAGTAGACTAATAATATCATTGTTGATATTAAAGAGCAACTGTAGATGTTGTGGTAATAGGACAGTTATTGTGCTGATTTCCAACATTCTCACTCATTATCATGTGAAGTCAGTTTTCGTCAGACAGTTTTGTATTACAATTGGAAGAGTGATTATTTTACCAGTGGCAAGATATAGAAAAGCATAGCAAAAAAGTGTAACACGCTGCCACCTAGCACAAACAAATGCCATATTGCATGATTGTAGGGAAGTTTTTTCCAGATATAAAATATCACACCAATGGTGTAAACAACGCCACCGGAACCAACCCAGAACATGCCACCGTCCGGCATGGCTTCAATTAATGGTTTGATTGCAATTATAATCAACCATCCCATTGCAACATAGAGTATTGAAGACAGAGCTTTAAATTTGTCGATAAAAAACACCGTCCAGATAATTCCGAAAACTGCTATAGTCCATGTTAAGCCAAACAGAGTCCAGCCCCATGGGCCACGAAGGGTTATAAGTGTTAAAGGTGTGTAGGTTCCTGCAATAAGGAGAAAAATCGCAGAGTGATCAAGCAAACGAAATACTCGTTTTAAATTCGGTTTTTGAAAAGCATGATAAAGAGTGGATGCGAGATATAGCAAGATAAGAGTTGTACCATATACACTGAAGCTTACAACACGCCATACATCTCCGTTTATTGCGGAGAGGGATACAAGTATTACCAGTGCTGCAATCGAAAGCATAACACCTATACCATGTGTTACACCGTTAGCTATTTCTTCTCCAGTACTGTATCTTCGTTCCATATGTTTCTCTTTTGTGTGTTTACTGCTTAGACTATTCTACAGTTTTTATGACAATTGAAAAGTAATATTACCGTTTAAAAAAAAAGGCCGGATTTAAAACCCGGCCTTTAAATAGAAACTAATACAATGTGTTACATGGTTTCGTCAATATAGCCGAAGTATCTGCCCATCCAGTATGGAAGGAGATATCCTGCTGGTGGTTCGACAGACTTTAGATTTTCGCTACAACTTTCGCGCTGATTGGGATCTCCCCACCACTCAAATATAGAAGGGCATCTTTGGTTAATTGGAATCTGAGTTTCGGCCAGACTACCGTGTCTCTCGGAAACGCACCACTCGTCATACTGATCATTGTTTTTAGCACGGCGAATATTATCTGTGTGATATTGCTTTAGTGTACAAATACCATCTTCTACAAGAGTGGTGACTTCCTGCTTGTCGTAGTCATCAGTAGGCATTCTGCTTGCCAGTATAAAGTTTCTGAAGGGGTTTCCTTCTTCCCAAAGATTTCGTCCATCATCATCCGGGCCTTTTGTATTCGCTCTGAATTTATCAATATAAAACTTGCGAAGCTCAAGGTCGTTTTCGTACCAGATAAGATTGAAATAGGCTAATTCGCCGATGGAAATGGTGTCATAGTTAGATCCGCATCCTAACATATAGTTCATACTATCGAGGTAAGTTCTATAGTCTTCCGGGGTTTCAAAAGGTTGGTCGATGCATTTTAGTTTGCCGGATTGCTGTAACAAGCAATCGTTATAGCTGTCAATCAGTACTTGGTCATTTTGAACTACTGCGCCCATTTTTGTCCATGTCAAAGCAAGCATTGCGTTGGCACCCGGGAAGGAATCGAGAGACATTGCATTTGCAGAACCGTAGCGAGTGTACCTGCCATCGTAATCGTTTGCCCAATAACCATAATCAACCAGATGATGTCCAACTTTTACAAGAATGTCTTCGGCAATGGCACGAACTTCCGGGTCGTCAATTATTTTAGCAACGATTCCTGCTGCAAACATGTGTCCCGCGTATTCGTCTTTACTTACATTATTCTGCCAGCAAAAACCTGCATATTTTGTGTCTGTGCAGTACTCGGGGTGTTTCAGCCAGTCACCATTGCCATCGTTCAAAGTTACATCCCAGGTTTTAAAACATCCATCGTCATCAATTTTTACAAAATTGTTGCCGACCATTCTGTCGGTTGGTGGAGTATATCTGGCATATTTTTCGTTATTGGTAGCTGCATTGGCATAACGAGGTTCATCTTCAATGCAATATTGCTGAGGAATTGACGGGTCACGGAAATCGCGAGTGTATAGGCCATCTTTTCCAGTGATCAGCAACATTTGATATGTGCCGTTTAAGGTGCGCTTGAGTTGTGCCAAGGCTTCTGGATCTTTTGTTACTGCATATCTAAACGCCTGAGATGCTACATACAAACCTGTCCAAAGACCGTTGTTTTCGGAAAGGTTATGTTCGCAGGTGGGAAGTTGATCATCATCAACTATTGAGTCTGGTATATTTGCATCGCATTTAACTGTAAATACACGAGAATAATCTTCATGTCCTGCAACAGTAGTTGGTACCTGATGCAGTTTGGGGACAATCCAGTCGTAGTAGGCAGCTTTGTCTTTCAGAGTTTTGCCATCAAGATATTCTGTATCTGGGCAAGTAGACCATTCTTCAACCGGAATTTCCCATTTTGCTCTATAGTCCCAAAGGCTTTCTTGTTCAACTTCTGCTTCTAAATCTTCATCTATTTCAATATCACCATCAGACTCAACAGTATCTTCATCCGTTTCAGTTTCAGAAATCTCATCGTCACCATCGGCTTCAATTTCTGCTTCTGTGTCTGTGTCACCGTCAGTTTGGTTGTTGTCAGAATCAGACGAACATGCAGCAATTGCAATAACCATCATACTTAATAACATCATTAAAAACTTATTCATATTGGTACCTCCTTATTTTACGTTCGGATCAGCATAAACAAATATTGCGTAATGTCAATAATTTCATGCAGATTGGAGGAAATATTGAAAAGCTGGTTAAGTTCAAGAAAAATCTAAAAGCTCGTCTTGTTCTTGCTTGGCAAGGTCTTTCATGCTTGAAGGAACTTTCGGATCGATAATTTTAAACCACAGAGGAGGCACCAATGCCAAGAGAATCAGTCCAGCATACCCACAGGGAAATTGAGGAGCCTTTTCCATATGTCGCAAAATGGTGTAACGTCTCATTGGGTTGGCATGATGATCCGAATGCCTTTGCAGATTGAATAGAAAATAATTTGTAAGACGGTGGGACGAATTCCAGGAATGAATGGGTGTAACTTTTTCATATTTTCCAAATTCATCTTGCCGTCTAAGTAAACCATAATGCTCAACATAATTGACAATTTCCAGCAGCGAAAAAGCCACAATACTTTGTCCAAAGTAGTAAACAACAGCCCAAATACCAAACGACCAAGCTAAAAACAAAACAAGAATGATTGTAGCAATGATGTACTGCAATATTTTGTTGTGTGCCGACAAGACGCTTTTGTTCTTTCTTTTAAGCTTTGCAGCTTCGATGTTCCAGGCACCTTTAAATGCACCTATGACAGTTTGTGGCCAAAACGAGTAGAAGTTTTGTCCAAGTTTTGCAGTCGCTGCATCTTTTGGTGTTGCAACATGTCTGTGATGCCCTGCAACATGTTCAATACCCCAGTGGAGATAGCAAACACTCCATAGAAGTAGTCTGCCTAAAAATTGCTCTTGTCTGGATGGCCGATGTACCAGTTCGTGAGCAATATTTATTCCTATTACACCGCCACTGAGACCTATGGAAATGGTAAGGCCAATAATGTCAAACATCGGCAAATTGGTGCTGGTTACCATCCATGCCCCCCAAATCATTAAAGAAAGTTGAATGGGGGCTGCTATGTACAGTGGAATTCTGTATGAAATATTGTTTTCAAGAGATGGTTCAATCTCTTTTGGTGGATTCCAGGTGTTTTTACCTATAATCTGGTCAATTACAGGAATCAGCACAAATACTATCAGTGGAGCAAGATAGTTATTCGCACCACCCATTAATCCACCGACCAAGGCTGAAACAGGTAATATGTACACCAGATAAAATGGCCACACGTGCATATCAACCTCTCTTCTGTTGTCTTTTTGTGCCTGTTTTGTATATTCGGCAATTATAAACGCTAATAATAATGTGTCAATAATAATGGATGGATGCACAACACTGTTTATTCCGGAGTGAAACTGTCACAGCATGTCAAAAAATGTCTGCTATACTTGACATTCATGATATATTCAGACTATCTTTAGCTGCCCGATAGCTATACAATCTTGTAGCATTTACTATTCCAGATATGGAGATTCCGAAAGATGAAGAAAATATTCTACCTGTTAATTTTGATGTGCATTTGCACTACTGCTGTTATCGCATGTTCGGATGGCAATGATGACCCTGCTGATGGTGATATTGAAAACAGCGAGACAGATGGTGACAGCGCCGATGTTGATGATACAGACGGCGATGGAACAGAAGAAGATGCATCAGATGGCGATATGGATGCTGTCGATGGTGATATGGAAGAAGAGGGCGGATATCCTCCATTGAAATGTAAAACACCGGAACCACTTGGTGATGGCCCATATTTCACCGATGTAACTGACCAGTATGGTATTGGTCGCGATGGCTTGGCTGTTGATGGTAACAGAATGGCCGTGGTTGATTTCAATAATGATGGCTTTGCTGATATGCTGGTGCATAATACTGGCTCCAATGTACGAGACGATCTTGAAGCTGATCCACCAAAGCGTTTAAAACGCATGTTGCTGAATGTTAAAAACCCTAATTTACCTGTGGGTCGAGTTTTCGAAGATGTAACCGATACTTACGGTTATACACAAACAAGAGATGGTCAACTTGGCCGTGCCGCACATTTGGCCGTGTTTGGTGATGTAAACAATGATGGACGACTGGACATTTTTAGCGGAACATACATTGATGCCAACAATAAACCAACAGATGCCGGTGATCGTTCCGAAATTTTGACAGGTAAGCTTGCAGGTGGCTTTGCTTTAGCTCCACAATCAGATACAACACCTTCTAAAACAGAGTTTCCAAGTACAACGGGCGCATCGTTTTTAGATTATGATCTGGATGGAAATCTTGATTTGTGGGTCGGCTTTTTCTACAAACAATATGGTTATCTGGAAGGCTTGCAGAATAGGCTTTACAAAGGTAATGGCGATGGAACATTTACCGATGTAACGGATGAACTGGGCCTGACTACATTCGCAGATACATTTGACGAAGGTACAAACCACAAGCCAAGTTATGGTGTAACAGTTTGTGATGTAAATGACGATGGCTTGCCGGATCTTATCAGCAGTACCTATGGTCGCCAGTTTAATGAACTATGGCTTAACAATGGAAATGGTTTTGAGGATATCAGTCAGTCCAGCGGTTTTGCCTCAGACGAAAACCTTGATTATTCAGATAATGAGTTTTACAGATGTTATTGCACAGTCAACGAATGCGACCCTGATCCCGGTAATCCCTCTGTTCAATGCCCATCTCCTGCAGGATCTTATTGGGGATCTACTGATGAAAATGAATGGAGACTTGGCGGAAATACATTTGTTAGTGTATGTGGCGACTGGACCGGCGATGGTTTGCCCGAAGTTTTCAATGGTGAAATTCAGCACTGGCACATTGGTCAATCCAGTGATCCTTCTTCACTGCTGGTAAATGAAACAGATGAAAACGGTGTGTTGTTCAATCGTCCTGGACGCGATGCTACTGGCCTTAACCAGATGCATTTAGTGGCATCATGGAACGAAGGTAACATGTCGGCTGCAAGGTTTGATTTTGATCTTGATGGATATCCTGATTTATTAATGGGAAATAGCGATTATCCCGGAACTTTTGCCATGCTTTACCGCCAAACAGAAGACGGCGTTTTTGAGGATGTTACCAAGGCCGGTGGAGCTAATCACCAGCGAGCCCACGGTGTTGTTGCAGCAGATTTTGACCGTGATGGCGACCTTGATGTCGTTATTGGTTCCAGTACTGCACGTGAAAGCCCATGGGAGACCAACGAAACCCATATTTACCGAAACGAAGTTGGCAATAAGTCGAATGCAGCAAGAATTACACTAATCGGTAAGGGTGAAGGATTTGCCAACAGAAGCGCAATTGGTGCAAGAGTGAAAATCACCACTGGTGATCGCACTCAGACTGAGTGGATTGACGGTGGATATGGTCACTTTGGTTTGCAGTCAGAGCTTGCATTAACTGTTGGTCTTGGTGAAGCCTGTAGCATTGATAAACTTGAAATTCGCTGGCCAAACAAAGATTTATCTGTTCAAACTTTTGAAAATGTCCCTGCAAATTACCACTTGATAATAGAAGAGGGTGGAGAGATTCAATTTGAGGATATGCTAGCTTACTGATTGAAATTACAACAGAAATAAAAAAGACCACTTGTTTTGCAGGTGGTCTTTTTTTATGAAGTTGTGTTAGTTATCTATTTGCCGTCGGTGCCTGTAGCCTTTGGCTTGACACTCTCTGGTTTGCTTGCTGGCTTACTTTCTGTTTTTTTAGAATCTGAGCTTTCTGCAGTTGTGGATGTCTCAGTGGTTGTTTCTTTGCTGTCGTTTTTGTCGACATGCGTGCTTGTGTCTGTACCTGCTTTTCCACTTCTGGCTTTGTCTTTAAAGTCAGTCTCGTACCAGCCTGTACCTTTTAGTACAAAAGAGCTTTTTGAGATAAGTTTGCTTAAGGTGCCTTCTGCATTGCAGGAAGGGCAGGTTTCCGGGATAGGGTCGCTAACCTTTTGAATTACTTCAACAACCGAGTTACAAGAAGAGCAATGAAATTCATAAATAGGCATAATATAACCTCACATGATAACCATAATCAAAACCACCTTTGAGAAGATAAGAGTTTTTCGTGAAATTGCAAGTAGTTTATTGGTAAAAAATGGAAAAACTTGAAAAAATCAAGGTCTTTGACATGTGATTTAGATTGTTAAAACCAATTTTTATTATTTAATAGCCGATTCGGTTTCTTGCCCTAATTCTGATAGTTCCGATTCTTCGATGTCATATTCTATTTCATATTCAATTTCTTCGTCACCATCAATTTGACACTCGAAATCACCATCTAAAAAGCTATCAACATCATTTTCCATATCGCCGTCAATACCACGCTCACCACAGGTATCGCAATTTAGATCGATGAAAGCAATGCATGCACCACGCTCACCAATTGTGCCTTCGGAATCAATGGCTAAGGGTAAGCAAGTTTCTTCTGCATTGCAAGTGTTTGGGGCAGCTTCGCAAGTTTCCACACACAAAGGTTCATCCGGGTAAAGTCCACAAACATCTGTACACACTTTGTCGCCTTCGCAGGCAGGACAATCTGCATTGCATTTATCGGCATTTTCCATATCAAAACAGATACCGCAGCCACTTCCCTGGCCTACATCCATACAACCAACAGTGTCAGAACAGGTGTTCATGTCGCATGCATCAGCACAGGAAGAGTTGTCGCCCATGGTTACGCAGACTTCTTTACCTTCTGCTATACAATCCTGGTCGCTGGTGCATTGTGGGCAACCATAGCAATTGCATATATCCATTCCTGAGTTCGGATTTGTTTCGCAACCTGGTGAGCCACAGTAGCCTGCGTCTTCACATATGTCATTGCAATCAACTTCTTCCTGTTCCATGGTTGTTTGATTACAGGTGCAAAGTGTCATCATATCAGTACATTCGAGTTCGAAACTCTCATCACAGGGACCGCTGCAAACGGGTTCTGGTTCATAGTCCTCGTCTCCATCTGTCTGTTCCATTGAGCATAGACAATACTCTGCGCCACCCATTTGTGAGTTTGGCGCACATCCCTTGGAGAACTGTCCACCATCAGTGGCGCAAACATCATCACAGTCATACATTCGCCATGTTCCGTTTTCGCATGCACAGACGTTTTCTCCAATGCATACAGATTTGTCGATTATGGTGCAATTTCCAGAGCAGATAAACTGAGTTTCATGGTAGGATTCATTCAAATCTGAGTCATTTTCTAGTTCGGATGCTTCAAATTCCTCGTCAAAATCTCCATCAGGAAGGCTTTTGTTGTTTTCACATGAAAACAAAATACTCAGCAAAAAAATCACTGTTACAGAGAAAATTATGGTTTGTTTCATATGTCCCGCAATCTTCATTTCGAACTTCTTTTGGTATTGTTTTGTTCTTCTTCAGTGTCGTCATCATATTCTATTTCGATTTCGCCATCCTCATCGCCATCAATCTGGCACTCGAAATCACCATCTAAAAAGCTATCAATATCATTTTCCATATCGCCGTCAATGCCACGCTCGCCGCAGGTGTCACAATTGAGATCGCTGAAAGCAATGCATGCACCACGCTCACCAATTGTGCCTTCGGAATCAATGGCTAAGGGTAAGCAAGTTTCTTCTGCATTGCAGGTGTTTGGGGCAGCTTCGCATGTCTCCACACACAAGGGTTCATCCGGGTAAAGTCCACAAACATCTGTACACACTTTGTCGCCTTCGCAGGCAGGACAATCTGCATTGCATTTATCAGCATTTTCCAAATCAAAGCAGATACCACATCCGTTTCCCTGGCCTACATCCATACAACCAACAGTGTCAGAACAGGTGTTCATGTCGCATGCATAAGCACAGAAAGAGTTGTCTCCAAATGTTACGCAAAAGTCTTTACCTTGGTCTACACAATCCTGATCTCTTTCACACACTGGGCAAATAAGGCATTGACAAATATCCATTCCAGTATTTGGGTTGAACTCACATGATCCACTTTTGCAGTAGTCTCCTATACCACAAATTTCGTTACAATCCATTTCAACTAATTCCAAAGTGGTTTCATCGCAGATGCAAAGGGAATTATTACCTACGCATTTAAATTCGAAGGTGTCGATATCACAGGAACCGCTGCAAACGGGCTCTGGTTCATAGTCCTCATCGCCATCTATTCGTTCCATGTAGCAAATGCAATATTCCATACCATCCATATCAGCATGCGGGCCACAACCAGCAGAAGTTTTTGCACTGTCTGAACTACAGACGGTATTGCAATCATACAGTTTCCATGTGCCGTTTTCGCAGTAGCAAACGTTGTCTCCAACACAAACAGAATCATGTTCGGAGCATTCACCTGAACAAACGAAAACTTCATCTTCTTCAGGCTCGTTTTCCTGAATATCAAGATCCAATTCGTTTTCATTTGAATCGTATTCTGTCTCTAATTCTTCAATGTCAATATCCCCATCCACTAGATTTTCATTGTTATTGCAGGCAGATAAATTACTGATGATAAGTAAGAATGAAATAAGCACTACTAAAGGTTTGTTCATTATTACCCCTGTGATCTGTTTGGGATGTTGCAATAACGTATTTACATTGAAGAATGTACAATATTCACACTTAGAACCAGATTGTTAAACACTGGAGAGACCATAGGCCTCTCCAGTTAACAAATCTTATTGCCAAAATTACTTGGTAGTAACTTCGTCATCCATTTCCAGTTCTTCTTCTGCAGCTTCTGTATCTTCTGCATCGCCGTCAATTTCTGCATCGGTATCGCCATCAGCAGCCTGTTCTCCACAGGTATTACAATTCAAATCGCTGAAGGCAATACATGCGCCGGAACCGATTGTTCCCTGGGCATCGGTTGCGAGAGGCAGGCAAGTTTCGTCAGCAGCGCAGGTACTCGGTGCAGCTACACAGGTTTCGACACAAAGTGGCGCATTGGGATACAGACCACAGATGTTGCTGCAAAGTTTGTCTGTTTCGCAGGTTGCGCCATCGGTGTCACATGCGTTGGCATTCTGCAGATCGAAGCAGATACCGCAGTCATCGCCAATACCCGCATCCATACAACCGACTGTTGCAGAACATGTGTTCATTGCACATTCGTCTACGCAGAAACTGTTGTCGCCCATCGTTACGCAGAGATCTTTACCTAGAGAGATACAATCCTGATCGCTTGTGCATTCCTGACTGATACACATGCAAACATCATTGCCGGTATCCGGGTTGGTTTCGCAACCAGAGGTGCCATCATAGTCTGCATCAATGCAGATTGTCAGACAGTCAACTTCTTCCTGTTCCAGAGTGGTTTCATTACAGGTGCAGAGAGAACTATCACCAGTACATTTCAGTTCGAAGTTTGCATCGCAGGAACCACTACACTCTGGATTGATTTCGATTTCCTCGTCTTCATCACCACCTTTAGGTTCGCATAGACAGTAATCCTTGCCACCCATATCTGCGTTTGCTCCGCAACCAGTTGATACTTTTCCACCATCAGCAGCGCAAACGTCATCACAGTCGTATGTTTTCCATGTGCCGTTTTCGCAGAAGCATACATCGTCTTCCATGCAGATAGAATCATTTGCGGTGCAGGTTCCCGAGCAGGTGAATGGCTCGTCGGTGTCGCCATCTGTAGCTTCATCGGGATCACCATCAGCAGCTTCATCAGGGTCGCCATCTACAGCAGCTTCCTGATCTGCATCGGTGTCACCATCTGGCTCTTCGTTACTATTATCACAAGAGTACAAAAGACTCGCCGTGAGTAACAGTAATAAAAGTAACATTAGAGATTTTTTCATTTTAGCTCCTTTGCTTTCGTTGTTCATGCAGTTTTTCTGTATATAAAAACAAAAAAACCACACACATGTACAAGAATGTGGTGGCGAGCTATTGGTAATCTGAATACGGTTATTATTAGAGAACAAATTACATATAATTGCAAGGAAAAATTAAATATAACACAAAAAAACGGGGAGACCTTATGGTCTCCCCGAACTGATGCTGAACTAAATTGATGTTATTCTACTGCGGCTTCTTCGTCGCCATCGGCTACTTCTTCATCGCCATCGGCTACTTCTTCGTCACCGTCGACATCGCCGTCTGTAGCTTGCTGTTCGCCACAGGTGTCACAGTTGAGATCGCTGAAAGCGATACATGCGCCGGAACCGATTGTTCCCTGAGCGTCTGTTGCGAGAGGCAAGCAAGTTTCGTCGGCAGCGCAGGTGCTGGGAGCTGCTTCACATGTCTGTACGCAGACAGGCGCATTGGGATACAGACCACACACGCTGGTGCAAAGTTTGTCTGTTTCGCAGGTTGCGCCATCGGTGTCACATGCGTTGGCATTCTGCAGATCGAAGCAGATACCGCAGTCATCGCCAATACCCGCATCCATGCAACCGACTGTTGCTGAACATGTGTTCATTGCACATTCGTCTACGCAGAAGCTGTTGTCGCCCATGGTTACGCAGATGTCTTTACCTTCGGAGATGCAATCCTGATCGCTGGTGCAACCCTGTTCAAAGCACATGCAAACGTCCATACCGGTCTGGGGGTTTTCTTCGCAACCCTGTGAGCCGTCATAACCAGCGTCTACACAGATTGTGTTACAGTTAACTTCTTCCTGTTCGAGGGAAGTTTCGTTACAGGTACAAAGAGAGTTTGCGCCGGTGCATTTGAGTTCGAAGTTGGCGTCACAGGAACCACTGCAGTCAGGGTTTACTGTGTCGGTGTCGTCATCGCCATCAACTGTTTCGAGTTCGCAAAGGCAGTAATCTTTTCCGCCCATATCTGCGTTGGCGCCACAACCTTTGGAGACTTTGCCACCGTCAGCGGCGCAAACGTCTGTGCAGGTGTATGTTTTCCATGTTCCATTTTCGCAATAACATACGTCATCGCCCATGCATGTTGAATCATTGGCGGTACAGGTGCCTGAGCATGTGAAAGGCTGGTCGCCGTCTACTACGTCATCACCGTCTTCTACTACGTTATCGCCGTCTACTACTGCATCACCATCGACTGTGCCATCGCCGTCAACGACTACGTCGCCATCGGTGTCGCCATCGGTGGTTTCATCATCGCTACCACATGAGTACATCAGACCCAATGAGAGCAGCAGCATCAATAGTAACATTAAAGATTTTTTCATTTTAGCTCCTTTTCTTCCGTTTGTTTTTTGTCAGCTCAGTTTTATAAACAACAACGCCACATAACCAGAATGATTATTGTGACACAAGACAATCAAGTTTTAATAGTTTACATCACAGACGGTGAACATTATCAATTTGTTATATTTATGTCAAGTAAAAATATAATAAATGACGCATTGCGCTGTATTGAAATTATATACAGTTGATGTTAGAATTATGCGAAATTATACATCATTTAACAATTACTTTGCCATTCGGTTCTGCTCTGGTGACAATTTCGTAGTTGATTGTATCAATCCACGTAGCTATGTTCTCAGCAGTAACAGATTCTCCCAATTGCTTTCCAAGCAACACAACTTCGTCTCCTGGTTTTGCTTCCGGTATATCGGTAACATCTATAAGTGACATGTTCATCATTACTCTGCCAACCAGTGGGGCCCTTTTGCCACAAACCAAAACGTAAGAACGACCCGAGAGACTTCTGGGGTAACCGTTCGCGTATCCAACAGGAATGATGGCAAGGTTGGTTTTTCTGCTTGTACGGAATGTTCGTCCGTAGCCAACATATTCATCTGGTTCAAGTTTCTTAATTTGGGTAATCACAGTTTTCCAGCTCATGACTGGTTGCAAGTCTACGCTGGGTTTGTTGTACTGATGTACAGAAACGAAAGTTTCTCTGCTTGGCCACAAGCCATAAGTACCTATGCCAACTCTGGACATATTGAAAAATGTATCCTCAAAAAGCAATGTGGCGGCAGTACAGGCAGTGTGTAATATCTCAGGTGAAACACTATGTTTATCTAGTAAAGCTATGAATTCTTTATATCTATTTAACTGCAACTCTGCAAAGCTGTGGTCTGTTGTATCTTCAATGTCGGCAAAATGAGTGTATGCTCCCTCCACTTCAATGCCATCACATTTGCCTAGGAATTGCACCAAAGTTGGAATTTCATTTTCCTGAAATCCTTGTCGGTTTGTTCCTGTCTCGAGCTTTAAATGAATCTTTAAACCGCTAACTTGCAACTTTTCTACAATTGAAATTGAGTGTAGAGATGCAATTGTAACACTTATATTGTTTTCACTGGCTACTTTTAAAGCATCTTCAGGGACGGGGCCAAATACAAGAATAGGGCATTGGATTGCATTCTTTCTCAACTCAAGGGCTTCGTCAACAGTAAAAACACCAAGCCAGTCTGCTCCACATTCAGTTACAATTTTAGAAACGGGTAATGAGCCGTGTCCATAGGCGTTGCTTTTCACCACAATCATTAATTTGCGATTGTGACCAATCAGATCCTTAAAAATTCTTACATTGCTTTGCAAGGCAGAAGAATCCAACTCTTTCCATGATTGAAAATGTTTCATTTTGTATTATACTGCTATCTCAATAATGATAATAATATGAAGAATATGCGATGTATAGTTAAAGTTTAACCTCGGCTAAATTCGATAAGTTTAAGTGCTTCATTTGCTTTTTGCACCAGTATCGGATCTTTTTCCTTGCTGACTTTTGTCAGAAGTTTTATGGATTTTTTACTGGAACCAATAAGACCCAAGGCAGTTGTAATAGCCATTTTCAAACCGTCTGATAGTTCCGAATTCGATGGTTTTTTAAACATAGCCATAATGCCGGAACCATAAACCTGCTCGAGATTTTTGATCATGATGGCTTCTATATTCTTTTTGCGGGCAGCATCAAGATTGCCCAGATTTCCAACTGCTCTATATACTTGAATTTGCAGAGCTTCATTAGCAAGTTCACTTTTTCCTTCAAGTATATCAATGTAAAATTGAAGGACTTTCTCGTTTTTGCTTTCCATGCGACCAAGACAAGAAATCGCTGTCTCGCGAACTTTAGCATCTTCGTCGCTAAGGGCCTTGATTAAATGAGATTCGGATGTCTCTGGAGAAATTCTAAATAATGCTCTGACGGTTTCTTCACGAACGGCAGGGTGATCGTTGTAAAGCAGTAAGTTTAGCTTTCCAACGATTCTTCTGTCACCAAGTTCACCAAGGATATTTATTATGTTACGCAGGAAATACCAAGGGTTATCTTCTTTGTAAAGTTCATTTACCATCGGCTGAACAGCAGCTGCGCCGATGTCAATTATGGAACGAATTATCTTTTTTCTAACCCACTTGTCTTCGTGATTTTTAAGAAGATCCAGAAGAATCGGAACTGCTTGTCTGCCAAAAGAGATAAAGACAGACAATGCCATGTCGCGCATTTCCTTGTCATCAGAGTCAAATACTTCTCGAAGATCTTTCAAGATATTTGTAGATGATATGTAATCAAAAAGACGTTTTGTAAGAGATTTACGCCTAACGTCTCTGTCGTCAAGGTGTTTTCTTGTGCTATCAAGTATTTTACTAACCAGGATATATTCTTTTTTCTCAGAAAGTAATGGAATTACTCTTTGAAATCTGCTGATAAAATCAGAGAATTCTTTGTTGGAAACAGGTGAGTTAAACCTTTCAAGAATCTCATCGGCATTACTCAAAAAAGCTTCCATCAGTTTTTTGTTGCTGATATGCTCTTGTACCCTTAATGGTAAGGTTTTATATGGAATCAGCTTGTGCAAGAAAAACTCTTCATAAGCATAATCAGTAACTTCGTTGTTTTCAGCAAAAAACCTGTCGGTAACATGTTTGAAGATTCGCATCAGAACTTTTTCGTGTTTCTCTGCTGCTTTTCTTTGTGCTTCCAGCGGTGCTTTTATTTGTAATTCTCTTACGCCTTCTATTTCATTAATAAGCTGGATGGATGTTTCAGCCAAGAATTCCAGTTCTGCACCGTTGATCATAAAATGCTCTACATCAATGCCTCTTAGGACTGGAGAATCTTCAATTCCTTCCATGATCAAATCAGAGTTTAAAAGAACGGCAATCAAGAAATCGGGTACTCTTAAAGGTGTAATTGTATCTGTAAAAATGCGTAGCTTAATTTGACGAAGTTCGTCTTCTGTAGCATTTTTAAGCAATGGAACTGTTTTGAGATCTTTTTTAAGACGTGAAAGTGTAAGTTCTGCCTGCCAGGGTAGCTTTCTTCCTGATGAGATAATATCTTCATCAAAGATTGCGGAAACTTCGGCAACGCCATGTTCTATAAGTGTTCGCGTAAATCTTTCGCCTTCTTTTCTGGCATCATCTTTAAATTCGGGAGAATATTGACTAAGCAGTGATATAAATTCGTTAAAATTGGTTTCGTTAATAATTCTTTTAATGGAGAACGAAATAAGGCATCGTCTTTCAAGGTAGTCCATAAAACGAGGAATGTATAGCTCAGCCATGCCATGTGGCATTATCTCTCGTAATGTTATCATATCGGTCAAAACGCCATCTATTAAGATGTCGCGTTCTTTACCTATAGCTTTACGTATGAAGCTTATTTCTCTGTTTTTTCCAATAATCTTTCTGAACAGAGCATATAATCCTTTTTTGGATTTTACTGCTTCAGGGTGATTCGCATCGCCGTAATATCCTGATCTTTGTACTGATTTGGTAAATAGTAGAATAAAGGCAACTACAAATTTTTTATGTTCCAGGAAAGGATCATCTTCTTCATCATCTTTCTTGGGCATAATCATGTCGCCGGAAACACCTTTTAGTTCTTCCGGCAGTTCAATGTCTATAAGATCTTCATCTTCAGGCCCTTCATCGGAAAGGTATGCCCGTAGCATAGACTCTTCTTCTTCTGTTCGTTTGACAGGCTGGGCTGCGCCAGAGCTTGTTGCTGGTTTTGCAGGTTCCGAAACAGGTTCCTCAAAGTCGGCTGTCAATGGTATATCAAAGCTGTCACCAAAAAGATCGTCATCCTGTTGTAGTGACTGTCTTATTGTTTCTTGCTTTTCCTTCGTAAAATCAAGCAGTTTGAAAAGTGCCATCCCGTATGGCTTATCTGCTTGTTCTTTTACTTTCTCTACCTCACCCCGAACAGCAAAAGTGTGTCCTCCTGGCAAGGAAAATTTAAGTGTTTTTGAGTCACCAGGGGTGGCTGATGTTGATGTTCTTACAACAGCTCGTCTGGATTTGAAATACTTATTATTGGCCTTTTCAAGTTCTTCTTTTGAATCGAAAGTTATTTCGATTACATTATTGCTGTTCCAATCGGTGCCGTTGTGAGTCGGGCCAGAAAATTTCATAATTAATTCTCCGGAACTTTGTAGGATGTTTATTTGATTAGGAAAACTGCATACATAACCGCAATTTATCATTAATGAGACTTTGCAGGCAAGTCTATTTCACACAATTGCTCAATTAGATTGAGATTTTTTAATATTGCTGATAGAATGTACGCAATATTATGTGTTTTTATCAGGAGTAATAATTAGAGTGAAAACTCCAAAGACAATATTGATAGTAGAAGACAATTTTAAGAACTTGAAATTGTGCAGGGATTTGCTTGATTTAAAAGGACATCTTGTTCTTGAAGCGACAGACGGTGAAGAGGGAATAAATCTCGCCAGATTGCACAAGCCGGATTTAATTGTTATGGATATTCAGTTGCCTGTTTTTGATGGTATTAAAGCTACAGGAATATTGCGTGGCAAGCCTGAAACAAAGAATATTCCAATTATTGCATTTACGGCATTTGCAATGAAAGGTGACGAAGAACGTTTTTTAGAGAACGGTTTTGATGGATACATTCCGAAACCAATAGATACACGAAAGTTTGCGGATCAGGTTGAAGCATATTTGTACACTGACAATTCCCTAAATACAGATTAAAAAATGCAAAAACAATATTTAGATATTTACGATGAGATTTCATCGATGATGGCATCTGCACCCAGTCTTAAAGGTGCACAGGAAAAGCTACTCAGTATTCTTTGCAGCAAATTGTCTTTTGCTGGAGGATGCGTGTTTAAAGCAAATGATGAGGATGACAACAGATTTCTCGAAAGGATAGTCGAAATTGGAGATCTGAATCTTGTCAATCAAGTTTGCGAAGACAAAAAAAGCTATTTTGACGATGCTTCAGAAATTCATACTGGTAAAAACAATTTGATTTTTCCAGTAAAGGTGGATGGCGTTACAAATGTGATTGTTGTGTTGGCTTCAGGCAACAATGTTGATGCTTCAGAAGACCATTTGGAATTTCTCAAGACTTTAAATCTAATGCTGAATGGATATTTTAAACAGCTTTATACAATTGAAGAAATTCAGAAAAAAGAAAAGAACCTGCAACGTCTTTCCAAGTTTCCGCGAGAAAATCCTAATCCGTTTTTCTGTTGTGATAAATCAGGCAAAATAACATACCTAAACCAGGCAATGAATGATTTTACCAAAGTTAACCGGCTTGGTAATATCGTGAATATTGACCAGTTTTTTAAAGACAATGGAAAAAGCTATTCTCATATTTGTCGCTCTGTTGGAGAGGATATTACCTCTAAAAACAGAGAATTTAAAATTGCCAGCCGTATTTTACTTGGTTCGGTCAGTTCGTATCGCGGATCTGACGAGGCTTATGTGTATTTGCAAGATATAACAGAGCTAAAAACACTTGCTCAGGAAATGACTCGAAAAAATCAGCAGTTAACTGACATCAAAGAAGAACTTGAATTTCAGACTCAGAGAGCATTAGATGCTAATCGGCATAAATCTGAATTTTTGGCAAATATGAGCCATGAATTGAGAACTCCATTAAATGCAGTAATTGGTTTTTCCGAAGTTTTACTTGATGAGCTGTTTGGCCCATTGAACGATAAACAACACGAATATCTTGATGATATTCTCGAATCAGGCAGACATTTGCTATCCCTGATTAACGATATTCTTGATCTCTCCAAGATCGAAGCTGGAAAAATGGATTTGGAGCTCGAAGAATTTTCGGTCAGCGAGCTGATAACTATGTCTATGAATCTTATGCGGGAGAAAGCCGCCAAACACAATATAGGGATTTCCGTTGAAATAGATGAAAGCCTGGACACCATTATGGGGGATCAGCGCAAGATTAAGCAGGTGGTTTTCAACCTGCTGGCAAACTCTCTTAAATTTACTTCAAATAACGGTCAGGTTGGAATCCGTCTCGTCCGCGAAGGGAAATTTGCAAAGTTCTGTGTTTGGGATTCTGGCATTGGTATTTCGATAGAAGATCAAAAGCACATCTTTAATGAATTCAGACAGGCCGATGCTTCCTTGACCAAGAAGTATGAAGGTGCTGGCCTTGGCTTGGCTATTGTGAAAAAATTCGTAGAATTACATGGCGGAAACGTCTGGGTTGAGAGCAAATTGAACCTTGGCGCAAGATTTTACTTCACAATTCCAATCGAATCGCCGAAATGGTTAAAGACAAACAAATCGATCTAGTTGCTTCCTGATAGAACTGGACGTATTATACCCACTCAATCATGAGGGAGATTTTATGGGAAAAAAGATTACCTTGATGTTAAATGGTGTTGAGGTTAAATCAAAATCCGGTATCAGTATCAGCAAATTGCTGGAAACCAATTCTGCAGAAAAATTAGAAAAACCAATAGGGGCTATAGTTAATCATCGCTTAATGGGGCTCTATACAATATTGAGATCAGATTGTATCATTGATACTGTCGGTTTTTCCAGCAAGGAAGGTGCATCAATATACAGACGCACACTTTCGCTGATTATGTGTGAAGCATTTGCACAACTATATCCCAAGATCAAGCTCGAAATAGGGCAGTCACTTGGTAATGGGTATTATTATCGGGATCGTTTAGGCGATAATATCAGCAAAAAAATGCTGAATGAAATAGATGCAAAAATGCGCGAAATAGTAGCAAGTGACCGACCATTGAGACCCAAACTGGTTTCAACTGAGGCTGCGATTGAGCATTTCAAGGAACATGGGTTTTACGAAAAAGTTGCACTTATAAAACAACGTCAAGTTCCTGAAATCAATTGGGTTGTCATGGGAGAATTTCACGATTTGTCATATGGCCCTGTGGCTTCCAATACCGGTTTTTGCGACACTTTTTCACTGTTTAAAAAGGCGAAGGGCTTTGTACTTAGCTTTCCAGATGCCAAAGGCAAAGTTACCGAAAAGCTTAAGCCGCAGTTAAAGCTTTTTTCGACATATCAGGAAACTCGAGCCTGGAACAAGAGGGTTTCTGTGTGGAGTATTTCTCAGTTAAACCAAGCCTGTATTGACGGGTCAATTTCTGAAATTATCAAGGTTTCCGAAGGTTTGCAGGAAAAGAAAATTGCCAGAATGGCGGATGAAATCTACGAAAACAAAGATACTGTTCGTTTGGTTGCAATCGCCGGGCCTTCGTCTTCCGGAAAAACAACTTTCACCAAGAGGTTGGGAATCCAACTTAGGGTAAATGGAATTCGACCGGTTATGCTGTCGATGGACAATTATTATGTTGATCGTGTTAAAACCCCGTTAAACCCTGATGGCAGTTATGATTTTGAATGCCTTGAAGCCCTTGATTTTCCTCTTTTTAACAAACATTTGGAGATGATTCTGGATGGCAAACGAGTTGATACGCCCATATTCGATTTTGTCAAAGGTGAAAGAAGAAGTGACAAAACAATACCTATGAAACTTGAAAAAGATCAGGTTTTAATGATTGAGGGTATTCATGGTTTGAATCCCAAAATGACCGCAAGTATTCCAAACGACAAAAAGTTTAAAATCTATGTTTCGGCTCTGACACAATTGACTATTGACGAGCATAATAGAATATTTACCTCGGATATGCGTCTAATGAGACGTATTGTGAGGGACAGGCTTTTCAGGGGATATCTCGCAACGCAGACTATCAAACAGTGGCCTAGTGTAAGAGCTGGTGAAAATAAGCATATCTTCCCGTTCCAGGAGGAGGCCGATGTAATGTTTGATACTGCACTGGTATATGAACCGGCGGTTTTAAAGCCGTATCTTAGAAGATATCTAATGGAAGTTCGTCAGGATGAAAAGGCATATACCGAAGCATATCGACTTTTCCAGTTTTTAGGTTTGTTTATCCCGGTATTTCCACATGAAGTACCTGGAAATTCACTGTTGCGTGAGTTTATTGGAGAGTCGGCTTTTAACTACTAGGATCAGCCAACGATTTTCCCATAGTAAATGCTTGAGAAAAAGTAATTAAGCAGCAGAACCATTACTGCACTGTAAACCACTGTTTTATTGGTTGCTTTGCCTACGCCTTCTGCTCCGCCTGTTACGTTATATCCATAGTAGCAAGCAATAGTTGTTATGGTGAGACCAAACACCGAGGTTTTAATCAAGCCTATTGTCAGGTCTTCAACCGATACCATAATGTAGAGGTTTTCCATAAAAACACCCAGATTCATGCCTTTTATAGGTATGGCAACCAAATATCCACCAAGCAATCCAACTGCCGAAGAAACCGCATTTAATAGAGGGGTTATTATCAGACCAGCCAGAAGCCTGGGAACAACCAACCGTTGAATAGGGTTAATTGCCATCACTTCAAGGGCATCGATTTCCTCTTTAACTCTCATTGCTCCAAGTTCGGCAGCAATGCTTGAACCTGCCTGACTGGCTACCATCATCGAAGCCATTACAGGAGATATTTCTCTGAGAATTGTAATTGAAAGCATGGATGACAAAAGGCTTTCGGTGCCAAACATATTAAGGATTTTCATGCCTTGAAGAGCTACAGCAGCACCCATGGGGCCAACAACAAACAGAACAGGCAAAAGGCAGCGCCAACCAAGCGAATTCATTACACGAATCCACTCGCTCACGTGATATGGGCCTTTAATCGCCAAAATAACAGTGGAAAGAAAGAAGTTTCCAATGTCTCCGACCCGATAGATGAATCCTGTAAGAAGTTTGAACAAATTTAATTCCTAATATGCAGATAGTAAAAACCTACTCAATATCAGTGCTAAATTATGAAAAGTCAAATTATCATTGGTAATTTCATCTGCCTGAAAAAAAATCCTGTATTTCAAACAAGAAAAATTGTATTCAACTATATGATAGCTTGACCGTATTTAATAGGTATGAAACAATGGAAATCATTCGTGAATTTTATTCGCATTAATATCTAATTTGAAAGGTCTTACGGTAAATCAAGATGGAGAAAACGCCAACAATTCTCATTGTTGATGATTACCCTAAAAATGTGAAACTTTTAGAGGCTCATCTGGTTAAAACCGGATTTAATACCGTTGCTGCATACGACGGCGATCAGGCAATGCAAATTATAAACGAAGAACCACCAGATTTGGTTCTGCTAGATGCAATGATGCCTGTAATAGACGGATTTGAAGTATGTCGCAAAATAAAAGAAAACGATAAAACCCGCCTTATTCCGGTGGTTATGGTAACAGCTCTGGATCAGATAGAAGATAAAGTTAAAGGGATTGAAGCGGGTGCTGACGATTTTCTGACAAAACCGGTAAACCGCCATGAATTAATTGCAAGATCAAGAGCTTTGATTAAGACAAAACGATTAAATGATCAAGTGTTAAATTTACAGTCGGTTGTTACATCCTTGTTTGAAATAACTACATTCGAGAAGCAATTCTCAGACCGTCAAGTGCTGTTTCAGGAGTTTTCAGTAAGGGCAGCGAAGCTTGCACAGGCAAAAACAGTCGCAATTACAACATGGAATGACAAGCACATATCAGTTGAAGCAAGCTACAATCTGGGAGACGAGATCTTTCAGCAGACACAAAATGACGGAAAAAGCGCGGTAAAGCATGTGATGGAAAGTGGCCAGATGCTTATCGTTAATAGCTTCGATGAAGAACACTTAGAAGAGTTCGGCTTGTATAGCGGATATATTGGTATTCCTCTGATATCATTCGGCGGAAAAACTTTCGGTGCCCTTCATGCATTTGGCGTTAGCGATAAATTGTCGCAGGAACCATTGAGAATGCTTATTCTTGTTGCCCAAAGATTGGGATATGAGCTGCAATTGAAGGATTACAATACAAAACTTGAAGATGAAGTTAATAAAAGGACGGCTGAGTTGAGAAGCGTTCTGGTGGATTTGAAAACTGCCAACCTGGATCTGAGCATGGCTCAGGCGGAAACGATTTTCCGCTTGGCAAAAGCTGCTGAATACAGAGACGAAGACACTGCTGCTCACTTGCATCGCATGAGCAATTATGCCTATGTTATTGCACAACAAATGGGAATGGACGAAGATTTCTGCAAGGAACTCAGGCTTGCTGCTACAATGCACGATGTTGGTAAGATTGGAACACCGGATGCAATCCTGCTAAAACATGGAAAGTTGACCTCGAAAGAGTATGAAATCATGAAAGAACATACTCTGATTGGTGCTAAAATATTAGGTGGATCCAGCTCGCAAGTACTTAGAATGTCTGAAGTTATAGCACTTTGTCATCATGAGAAATATAATGGTGAAGGATACCCCAGGCAGCTTATCGAAATGAACATTCCTATAGAGGCAAGGATTGTGGCTATAGCCGACGTTTTCGATGCATTGATAAGCAAGCGAGTTTACAAAAGAGCATTCACAATTGAGGAATCATTGACGATACTAAAAAGAGACAGCGGTTCTCATTTTGATCCAAATGTTTACAATGCATTTATCGCATCATTCGATGAAATTCTAAAAATACGCAACAAATACCCTGAATTGGATGAGTAAAGATTAATCATTCCTGTTTAGGGTATAAGTGCGCTTCTGTTTATGTTTATCTAATACTATTAAATTCACTGCACATCAGGTTCGTTTTCAAAAACCTTTGCAACAGCTTTTGACCACAATTTAATTTGTGTAAGGCTAGGTTTAGATGGGTAAGCCTTGTACAAAGCAATAAGGGCAGTCATTTTAACAGATTGTGGTGTTGCTTTTATTGCAAGTTTAGGACAAGCCAGCAATGTTTTTGCAAAGCCTTTAATTTCCTTTAAAGAAGGCTGAGGATATGCTTGGGTCATGCCGGCTTCAGATGATGCTTCGTTAATAAGGCCGTTTTCCATAAGAATCGCAAGATCACTTTGATCAAGGCTTTGGGTAAATTTACGGAAAATATCATAAGTAGCTGAAACTGTAGCAATTTCTTTCTGGAAACGGGCCTGATAATTCCAGAGATGTTTCCATGCCCCAGGATCATCCTGACCTGTTATGGCTTCGGCAAGCATTTTACCGGCTGACATTCCATTACCTACACCACTTCCATGTGCCGGGAAGACATGACAAGCAGAATCGCCAACTAAAGCAATGCCGGGAGCTGTAAATATGTGGTATGGATGTCTCAAAGGAATAAGACCTGCACCACCCGAAACCCGTTCGCCGATCCAGGTATGTTTTACAACAAGTTCGCTCATCATTTCCGGGCCATTGCTGTAGTTACCATCTGCAATACAACCTGTTAAAAGTGCAACATGCTCCAAATCTTCAGATATTCGGAGCGTATTGGTTGACCATCCGCCTTTGACACCGATGATGTTGATAATATGACCCGGTTCAGTATTGTTTTGTTTCAGGAATTCTTTTGCAGCTTTTTTATCTGAAATTTTGCAGACTTGCTGCATTGCGGTACAGATGTCCTTGTTTTCGACAGTTGGGCACCACTGATTCAATAATGGAACTCTTTTTCTCAAGTGTGCAGAAAGGCCGGTTGCATCTACAAATAACTTTGCATGAAATTCAACAGGTTTGGCAGAATCGGTTTTATCTTGCTGTCTTGTTAAGATACTTGTAGGTCTGCCTTCAAAAAGTTTTACATCGTAAAACGACAGGTTTTCAAAAAACTTCACTCCCACAGTTTTGGCCAGATCCTGTAGTCTGGATGTTAAATGTGGCATGTCAACATTCCATAAAGGGCCGATATCCATCTTTATGGTTTTTTCCTGGCCTGTTACTCGTATTCCAAATGGACTTTCCACGTTTTCAAGTTCAGGTGTTTCTGGAAGTGGAATGTCTGCCTGCATAAAATCTTTTCTGGTCAATGCGTTGGACCATCTTGCTCCGGCTTCACTGAGTTTGCTTTTGTCCACAACAGCAACGGAGAGTCCACGTTTGGCAATCTGGTATGCTGTGGCAGAGCCACTTGTTCCCGCACCAACTATAACTACATCGAAATTATGTGAGTTTGTCATTTTGAAACATTTCCTAGGCATGGGGTTACTGCAAAATTTGAATTGCGTGAATGTTTTAAGTTGTCACTTTGGAATTTGATTATGTTGCAATGAATGCAACCTTGAGATTGTTGTCAAAAATTGCATTGCGATTTTATATTTCGCTTTGCAATGATGCACTGCATTATTAGCATTAATAACAAAACACTTCAAGCGAATTCAATTTATATCACTTTTTGTGAGAAGACTTGCGGTTTGAAAGCAAAAGTGAGTTTTTACCGAATCTATCCAAAATCTGATCTTTCAGATTGTCAATTTCCTTGTTTTTATTGGAGGTTTCGCTAAACATATCGATTTGTGTCTTGTTTTGCCAATCGGAAATGCCTACTCCTATCAGTCTTACAGGTTTGCCAACAAATTTACTTGATTGGTAAAGTTTCCACCCGGCTTTAAAAATATCGTCACTAAGATTTGTGGGGCTTTTAAACTTTTTGCTTCTGGTATGAGTCTCGAAACCTTCTAGGCGAATCTTTATATGTATGGATAGTGCCTCAAGTTTGTGCCTTCTTGCTGTTCTGCCCACATCTTGTGCCTGCCAGCGCATCGTTGCCCTCAAATATTCCTGATCTGTTACATCGTCACCGAAGGTGGTTTCCTTGGAAATTGATTTTCTCTCGCCTCTAAGGCCAACAACATCTGATGCAATTCCTCTGGATTGTCTATAAAGATGGTTTGCACAATTATCACCAAAAATATTGGCAAGTTCTTTTTGTGGCCATATTCTCAGTTCTGTAATTTTGTTTATTCCATGTGAGCGAAGTTTTTTGCATAGCACCTTTCCGACACCACGCATTCTGGAAATGTCCATAGGTGCAAGAAAATCCAATATTTCATTTTCTTTCACTACCGTTAAACCATCAGGTTTTTCATAGTCAGAGGCGATCTTCGCAATCATCCTGTTCGGGCCGATTCCAACAGAAGAATTTAGTTGAGTAGCCTCAAATATCAGGGCTTTTGCCTTTTTACCAATCTCTTCTGGTTTACCCCATAGACGCTGAAGGCCGGAGATATCAATGTATGCTTCATCTACTGAAACTTGCTCGATTACTGGCGAAATTGTTTCAAGTGCAGACATAACTTGTCTGGATACCGAAGAGTACAAACTATGGCTTCCTCTTAGATATATGCCGTTTGGACATTTTTTATAGGCTTGTGAGATTGGCATGGCGGAGTGAACTCCATATTTTCTTGCCTCGTATGAACAGGTAGAAACAACACCACGTTTGCTGTTTGGTAAGGCACCTACAATAACCGGTTTTCCCCTAAGCTCTGGATTATCCCGTTGTTCAATGGCTGCAAAAAAAGCATCCATATCGATGTGCATTATCAAACTTGCCATTTTTTTTCAACTCACAGAATATGAAATCGGTTCTTATTATATCATAAAAAAATCGGGATCATCATGGATAGATGATCCCGACATCAATTACAAATTGTATAACTTAAGACAATCTGCCTTTTTTAGTAAGTTTGGTGGGGTCAAGCCATTTGTCTACTTCATCTTCTTGCAAAATTCCCATTTCCACCGCAGCCTCGGAAACATTTGTGCCGTCATTGTGTGCCTTGTAGGCCACTTTTGCAGCCTCAGCATATCCAATTTTGGAAATCAGAGAGGTTGCCAGAGCAAGACCTTTATTCAAGTCACGACCAACATCCTCTACATTTACAACCAATCCTTCAACCACACGAGTTCTGAATACAAAACATGCCTGTGACAAAGTTTCAATGGAACCTATCAATGCGTCTGCCGTTACGGGGAGCGTGACATTCAACTCAAATTGACCACCGGCAGCAGCGGCTAAAACTGTTGCGTGGTTTCCGCATATCGCCATTGCTGTCTGAACTACAGATTCGCAAACAATCGGATTTACTTTACCGGGCATAATGCTTGAGCCGGGTTGTAAAGAAGGAATAGTCAGTTCGCCATAACCAAGACGTGGGCCAGAGGCCATCATTCTTACATCATTGGCTATTCGTTGCATTTCAGTTGCCAGTGCTGCGACTCTGCCCATAACATCGGTCACGACCGGGCGACCAGACATAAATACCAGTGGTTCTTCACAGGCTGTAATTGATCTGTCCAGCAAGTTGCTTAGGTGCTTTGCAACTATTGGTGGAAGCTCCTCCGGCGCCTGAAAGCCCGTGCCAACAGCGGTTCCACCAAGTGGAAGTTCCGACAAAAGATCGGGCGTTTGTGTAAGGCTGGTTTGAAGTCGTTTCAAAACTCCAACATATGCACCAAACACATGACCAAATGTTATCGGCAATGCATCCTGTAAATGTGTGCGTCCTGTTTTAACTACTTCTTTGTATTCATCTGCTTTTTTCTGCCAGGCTTCTATTAACAGGCCAAGTTCGGGTAACAGCTTGTTTTCCATAACATCAAGTGCAGCAAGATTAAGTGCTGCCGGGATTGTGTCATTGCTGGATTGTCCGAAGTTAACGTGGTCATTTGGATGCACAGGTTTGTAATCTCCTGCCATAGAACCAAGTGAGATGTTGGCCAGATTGGCAACCACTTCATTAACGTTCATGTTGGAAGAAGTTCCCGAGCCTGTTTGAAACACGTCGAGTGGAAAATGTTTGCTATGTTGCCCATCTGCCACTTCAAGAGCCTTTGTCTCTATTACATTTGCGATGTTGTCGGCAAGATAGTTATTTTCTCCAGCCGCTTTTGCATAGCATGCTTTTATTCTTGCCAGAGCCTTTAGTAGTGCTTCCGGCATTAGTCTGTTTGAAATAGGCAGGTTTTGTCTGGCTCTTTCAGTGTTGGAGCCCCAAAGAGCGTCTGAAGGTATTTCAACTTCGCCCATTGTGTCTCTTTCTACACGCATAGCTTTATCTTTTTCCATCTTTCCCTCTCGAATTAAAAAAACAACCTAATGCTTATTTGTTGTACTGTTCCCACAAGCGTGAGAATGCACCGTTAAGTTCTGTTCTCAGTTTTTCGGTTGCAGCCTTGTCCCATGTCCTAGGATCGCCACGCAAGAAAGTAGTCAGATCGTTTCTGTTGTCAACTCTACCTACCGGCAAATGGAAAGTTTTACCGTGAGCCTCGACTGTAACAGTGTTTGCTATGTCTGATTGTTCAAGCAGATATTCCATATCATCACAACCGTAGTCATTCATCATGACATACATTGGAACACCATGGTGCAAGATTGAGCCTGGATCGTTCGGATCGGTTCTGTCGTCGTTTTTGCGACGAGACTCTTCAGGGGTTACCCAAATGTAAAGAATGGCAGCAGACTCCAGAATTTCTTCAGAAAGCATTCTTAAACTGTACTGATAGCCATATGGATCTTCCAGAGGGAATTTGGAACCATCGGCACCGCCTCTGGCAAATTCCATTACAACGGTTTTCTCTTCCAGGGTATCAGGGATGCCAGCTTTCTTCTCTTTAAGCATCTGACCTGCTTCTTCGTCTAATTTGTCGGCAAGTTTATCCTGAATTCCAACAGGTAGTTTGTTTAACAGAGTTTCGCCACCAACTTTGGAAAGTGCCATGTCCAGTTTCCAGAACATATAGCGGGCAGGGGAGGGAGGGTTAAGCGGTGGTTTGTTGATCAGATCCTGATAGTCCTGATTCAATATTTCGATCAAGGCACCCCAAACCAGCGGGTTTGCAAAGTTTTTATCGGGAGCATGGTAATATATGTATTCTTGGCCCAGTGCTTTTAGCTCTTCATCTATTCTTCTCATGAAATGTACATATGGGAAATCGTCGAGCTGCACAGTTAGACCCATATGAAAATGTTCGCGACATTCTTTGGTGGATAAGTTATCCAGATATTTTCTAACTTCAGATTTACCAGATGCAGGAAGAGCCATAAGCAATACTGTTTTAATTGTTTTTTCCATTTTCTTTTCCTTGATATTTAAGTTGTTTTATCTTTTCAAACTAAAGTTAATGTCCGCTATTGGAACTTGGTTTTGCGTTCCAGATTTTAACCAGCAACATAAGTCCAACAAAGCTGAAGGGTAACAGGAACAGTGGCCAGTAGTTCCAGTTCCATTCAGTAATATATCCCAGAGCAATGGATTGTACACCAGTTCCGAGATAAACAAAACCATCAATTACGCCAACTGCTGTTGCGGCACCTTTACGCCCACCAAAATCCATTGTTGCAGTTCCTGATAACAATCCATGTGTACCGATTACAGCCAATGACATAATAAAACCGACTGCACCGAGTATCCAGCCGTTGTGCAGTGTGAACACCATGACTACACAGGATACGGCCAGTATTCCGTACATCAAAGCAGCAGAGGGCATTCTTCTCGAATTGAAAATTTTATCGCTGACAAGCCCGGCGGTTACACCACCAATACAACCGGCAAGCCATAAAATTGCTCCCCAGTTGTCCATCATAAATGTCCATCCTTCAGTGTTGCCGGTAACAATCTGCTCGTTGGCAAAAATTCTATACCAGTGCATGATGCCGTTTCGTAAAACACCAGTGCAGAATTCAATACCGGCCACAACAATAATAACCGGATGGGTAAGAATTCTCTTGTACATTTCGAAAACTGAAATTACTTCGTCCATATCTTCACCGCTTGAAGCATCTGCGGTATCAAAATCTTTATGACCGGCCTGTGATGGGCGATCTTTGAGAAGGAATGTCTCAATAAGTAAAAACAGGAAAAGTAGTACTGCCGGGGCAAAGAAAATCCACCATATTGCATCACCGCCGTTGTAACCTTGACCTTTTGCAAATGACAAAGCCAGAATCTTGGGAGGAACATCAAAAGCTAAGAAAATACCAGAAGAAATCATAACTCCGAAAATACCAGAGAAAGATCCGCGTTCTGTAACATGGAACCATGATGCGTTAACCTTGACAATTGAAACGGCTCCATAGCTCTGGAAGTACATGTTAATACCGTATAAAATGGTAAAGACCAATTCAATGTTTGCGGTAGAGGGATCTTCGAGACCTAAAACGTATTTTGTATATAAGCCCATTGCAAGGTTCGCAATACCCGCACCGAAAGCAGCTATCAATATTCCTTTTTTACCACCAATTCTGTCTACAAGTGGGCCATTTATCAGGAAGGAAAATGCATAAACAACTGCACCGATGCCAAATATGTCCCCAAACATCGATTTTGTCATCAAATCACCAAAATGTGATTTTGAAACTGTGAGGTTATAGCGTCCCATATAAAGGAGGGCGTATGTTATTCCCATGGGAAACCAATTCAGAAACCTACGATACCTAAATGCACGTGAATGAACAATTTTTTCTGTAGCCATTGGAAGAGTATCCTTTTTTGATATAATAGTAATTATTGACCGTCAACATGGAAAAAAAACTGCACTGGGTAGCATACACAAGTGAAATAAAAGAGCAACACAAAAGTATGATAAATATGCAGTTAAAACAAAACAACAGCAAACAACTAACTAATAAATTCTTTTTACCGATATACAAAATTGATTGTAAGTGTTTGTGATGGTTTAGAATTCTTGACAAGGAATTAGCACTCTGTTAAATAGATATTTCGTTTTATCCAGTTTTGTAATATTGATGAATATCCAGGAAGGAACATTAAGATGTCTGAGCAAGGAAACAATGGAAAAGTCATAAATTTCCTGTTTGAAAACAGTATTTTTCTGATTGCAGGTGCTGCTATTGCACTGGTATGGGCAAATGTAGATCACCATTCATATGAAGTTATTGCACATAATCACAATTTTCATTTTGTAATCAATGATGTTGTTATGGCGTTTTTCTTCTTGTTAGCCGGTAAAGAAATTCGTGAAGCAATGCTTCCTGGTGGGCCTTTGGCAAGCGCAAAAACAGCGGCTCTTCCTCTTATGGCCACAGTTGGTGGAATGGCTGGACCTGCTGCCATTTATATTGCCGGTGTTCACTTTTTCAATGCTCCTGCGCTTTCAAATGGTTGGGCAATCCCGATGGCAACCGATATTGCCTTCAGCTACCTTGTTGCTCGTTTTATCTTCCCAAAAGTGAATGGTAAAACAAATCCTGCGATAGTATTTTTGCTTCTTCTTGCAATCGCAGATGATGCAGGTGGCCTGATTATTCTTGCAACATTCTACCCGACTGGTGAGCCTAATATGATTATGTTCTTCGGCTGTCTGGTGGGTGCAATACTTTTAGCCCTTATCTTCTGGAAAGGCTTTAAAATCAAAAACTTCTGGCCGTACCTTATTGGCCCCGGCGTTATCTCATGGTACGGATTCTATGTAGGCGGAATTCACCCGGCTTTGGCTTTGGTGCCTCTCGCATGGTGTATGCCTCATGAACATACAGATCTTGGTATCTGGACACCTGGAGAATCAGAAGGTGAAGACACTCTAAACAAAATGGAGCATTGGTGGAAACGCCCTGTAGAAATAATTCTTGGCTTCTTTGGCTTTGTTAATGCCGGTGTTGTGTTTTCTGCAATTGGTTTGGGAACCGCCCTGGTCTTTTTCGGCCTCCTTTTGGGAAAACCAATCGGTATCGTCCTTATGACAAAAATTGGTCAATTGTTCGGGCTCAATTTGCCTGAGGGTATGACAAACCGTGACTTGGTTCTTGTTGGCTTCTCAGCCGGTATTGGCTTTACTGTCGCATTGTTTATCTCTGTTGTCGCATTCCAGCCTGGCGATGTTCTTGACAGTGTGAAAATGGGAGCATTGTTCAGCTTCTTTGTTGCTCCAATAACACTGATTATAGCCAAAGTGTGGAGAGCAAAGAAAACCGCCTAGTTATAAACGTAGGTTTTAAGGAGAATTGTTGTGAGAAAATTTTCATTCGTATTTTTAATTACTGTTGGACTGAGTCTGATGTTATGCTTGGCTTGCGGTGAAACTACAACAGACAATACTGAAGATGGTGATACTGATAGTGTCGGTACCGATGGCGATGCCACCGATGGTGATATCGTTTCGGATGGTGACTCGGATGGAGATTCGACAGTAGAAGATGGCGACGAGGATGGTGATGTTTCAGAAGCCGAACAGGAAATAATTGCAGACGGCGATGCCGATCAAGGCGAGTCTGAAGCTGATGCGGAAGTTGAACCTACTCCAATTCTTCCAATTGCTGCTTGCAACATGACTCCTTATGACTTGCTTCCACGTCAGGATGTTGGAAAAGCTTTGGCTTTCGAGAAAGACAGTATTTTTGATATCTCAGCAGAAACTCTGGGTTCAATGATACCAAACGACTATAAATTCCTTACTCCTTTTGATTATGGAGTCAGAGTATATCGACTGCGATATACTACCCAGGACAAAGGTAAACTAGTTGAAGCAACTTCTTTCGTTGCATTCCCTGCAAACTCATGGACTGAAGATGAGACAAAACCGGATTTTCCTGTAGCCTTGGTGTTACACGGTACAACTGGTTATGCAGACTCATGCGCTCCTACACATCCTGACAACATGCTTATAGGCCCTGCTTATGCTGCTATTGTTGCTTCACAAGGCTACATTGCAGTGGCTCCGGACTACATTGGTTTAAATGGTTTTGGAGAAGGATCAACCACAACCCATGGTTACACTGTGGGGGAACAGCTCGCTATTGGAAACTGGGATGCATTAAGAGCTACCGAAGAATTGATGCAAAAACAGGAATTTAAGCAAGAAGTTAAAGCTGATGGAAAATACGTTATCTGGGGTGCTTCTCAAGGTGGCCATGCTGCATTGTTTACTGAATTGTATGGGCCATATTACGCACCAGAATTTGAGATTACCGCAATTGTTGCAGATGTCGCCCCAATTGTGATGCTGCCTTTGGCTGTAATGGGTGTCGAAACATCAAATCCCACATCGGCTGGTCTTGGAGCGATTCTCGTCACTAACAGAGCATGGTATGGTGCTCCGGAAGACTTGTCTGAAGTTTTTACAAACGAAGAGCCTTATTACTTTGCTGACAACCTTGAAGAAAATATTTTCTTTGAGGGAACATGTAGCGAACAACCTAACATGCCTCCTCGTGATTTTGACCTTACAAGTATGTACACCGAAGATTTTAAACAGAAAGTATTGGCAGAAAACTGGGATGCGATTGAGCCTTTTAGTTGCTATATGAGAGAAGGAAGTCTAGTTAGTTCCTCGGTTCCACCACTTAGATTCACCCCAACCTTGATGGTTTACAGTGAAGATGATGATCTTGTTGTAACAGGGCCTATGCGTGAAGGTTTTGATCAGCTTTGTGAAGATGGCTACCAAATGGAATATTTGGAATGTGCTAATGCAGGACATTCGGATGGAGCACTTTGGTCATTGCCGGAACAGTTTGAATGGTTAAGACTGAGACTTGAAGGCGTTCCTGTGGATAGTTCAAAAATCTGCAATCGTGGAGAACCTGTGTGTTGTTCAGCAACTCCTGAAGGTAGATGCGACGAAAAATAAAAGCGACATCATTCTGAAAAAGTCAGGAAGTGAAATGAACCTTCAAGTAGACACTACAATAAATGTGGAAAGCTGTATTGGCTGCGGTAATTGTGTTAAAGTTTGTATAAAAGACGCATTAAGCATTGTTGATGGCAAAGCCAAGGTGACAGGCGAAGAAACTCTTGGCTGTGATCATTGTGTGGCTGCATGTCCTGTTGATTGTGTGGATATAGGTTTTGTAGATGACGACGCTCTTCAGTTTGAGACTTTGGAAGATGCTGATAAATATTTAAAGCCCGGTGAATTTGATACAGATGGTTTAGTGAATCTGATGAGGTCGAGAAGATCTTGCAGAAACTATAAAGAAAAACAGGTTCCACTCAGTGTTCTAAAAGATCTTGTCAAAATAGGTATTACGGCCCCAAGTGCAACTAATAGCCAGCTTTGGACTTTTACAATTGTTCCAGAACGAAAAAAAGTTCTCGAGTTCGGTACTGCATGTTTAGGTTTTTTTAAAAAATTGAATTCAATGGCCGAAAAACCTCACTTGAGATTTGTTGCCAAAATATTCAAAAAAGATGTTCTTAATGAATATTGGAACAACTACTATGCATCAGTAAAGGAATCTGTTGACCAATTTGAAAAGGATGGTACTGACAGGTTGTTTCATAACGCTCAGGCAGCAATAATAGTTGGATCCGAACCTGGAGCATCCTGTCCGCTTGAAGATGCAATGTTAGCCACTCAGAACATTCTTCTTGCAGCTCATTCAATGGGACTTGGCACCTGCTTGATTGGTTTTGCTGTTGAAGCGATTAAAAACCAGCCTTCAATAAAAGCAGATTTGAAAATTCCGGCAAAAGAAAAAGTACATGCTGTAATT
>Ga0209475_10000811_pt1 | contig 49100 bp, 59 predicted proteins | sample tdDd471_FD_187128 | JGI IMG/M metagenome (GOLD analysis project Ga0209475, IMG submission 187128) | Marine sediment microbial communities from the Atlantic coast under amendment with organic carbon and nitrate - tdDd47.1 (SPAdes)... | ecosystem: Environmental > Aquatic > Marine > Coastal >... | reverse complement strand
CGATGCCCACCTTCAATGCAGCGCAGTCAGACTCCAACTCATCGACACGGGCGAGGAGGGTTTGAACATCAGCCCGTAGCTGAGTCTTTGTCCAGCAGGTCTCAGCCCGTGCGCGTATATCGTCTATATCATTCATCGGTGTTCTCCACTTCAACAAGGAGTGCTTGAGCCTCATCAGTTATACCAATGAACTCATACTCACTACGTCGCAGCATCTTAGTTGCGGCTCCAAGTACCGCAGCATCTCCTATCTTATTCATCCAACGTACCTCACTACGAGGGGTAGTAGTGAGGGAGATTGGTGTACCATTATGATACCCTACTATGTGTGCCTCCTCATCTGTCAACTGAACAACACAAGCGTACTCACCTCGGTGAGTGGTGTACTTAACAAAGTGGTATCCGTTATTCATACTTGTCCCTCGATAGACAACTTAGGATTAGACAGCTTAAGTTTGCTATCTCCTAAGATAGCGTTGCCACAAGTAACTAGACCGTCCTCTTCATCAAGAGACGGGATGAACACTAGTGTATCAAAGCCAGCCGACATCAGCTCTTCTTCAGGATACTTATATGGTAAGTAGCTGTCATATCCTGAGATAGTTTCAATGCCATTCTCAATACATGCATTGTTATTATGTATGGGTGTTACCTTACACATGAATTTTTCAGGGTCAAATAGAGTAGCTAAGTATGCGCCGTCTACCTCATTACCACTAGCATATGCGAAGTTAAGACAATACTTCCTACCAATAGGAACAGGGAGTTTGTCTGCTATAGCAGCGAACTCCTCTAGTGTTAGGGACATACCACCAAACATCTCTGTTCGCTTAGCCTCATCTGTAGTGTTGACACTAATTTGTAGACCAGCTTGTCCATTGTACAAATCATTCTTAATGCTACACCAGCGTTGCAGCCTACCTTCTAGTGACTTTAGTGCAGCAGGCAGAGACGTAGTAAGTACAGGGTGTAGTACCTCTACTCTCATAGGTAGGTGAGCCTTGTTATGGTACAGCTCTTCAGTCAAATCAAACACAGCGTTGTTAAAGATGGGGTCTCCCATCCTTGCATAGTGTATGTTGAGCCGCTCTGTATAGCCTACATTAGGGAACATAGACGCAGCGTTGAGTATCTGCTTGTGCATATCCTCAACCGATGCGTTACCACGGAAAGGTACGTTAGGTACATCACAGAAGTTGCACTTCATAACACACCCATACTGTGTGCTCAGTGTCATCACCCATTTCTCAGACAGTGGCATACAAGGTTGGTTAGCTACCCCTTGTATCTCTGAATTATATCCTAAGAAGTTAGCTTTAACATTAGCCTTCTTACCATAGTCGCCTATAGTGAGAGTCTCTAGCTTACCCTTACTATAATCATCTACAAGTAGATAGCCTGTTGGTAACTCGTACTTATCCATGACTTAGTGACTCCTTGTGTTTCTGCTTACGACTGTACTTAGTCTTATCTTTAGTAATACGACTACGAAATAAAGGCTGTGCAATCAAGGACTTAGCCTTGTTCACTCGTTTCTTTTTCTTCATCTCTCCTCTCTTTATCTTACTCTCACGTTGTTCGAGTAAGATAAAGAGAGGAGGATAACCTAACCCTTTGCTAGGTATCCTCCTCCTGCTGACTAGCGACCTTTAAGCACAAGGTGTTGAGTTCCCATACCATCCGTCTCTAGAACGTGCTTACATAGGAGGTCGTCACCAAAGCTGTCTGGCTAACTAGTCCAACTTTCCATCTACATTATTGTTAAATGTCTTCATTTAGTGACTCCTTTTGTTACTTGTTGTTGGAAATTTGTCGTTCGTACTCAGCACGGAACTCTTGTAGTTCATTAATGAGTTTGTCCATCATCTTAAGGTGCGCCTTTGCCTCAGCCTTAGCTTTAGCTGTTGAACCATATGCCATGAAGTCAAAGGTGACACTACGATTGCAGTCAGTTAGTGTTAACCGCGCATCCACACTAATAACCTTATTGTGGGTGGATTCCTTGCCACTCTTAAATGAGTGGATAGTACCGATAACACTACTATGGTTAGCATAGTTATTGACTGGGCGCAACCAAATGCGTCTGTTATATACTTGTTTGTTAGGCATCTACCTCTCCTATACGAGTGTAGCTTTAGCTATGTGACTAGGTTCAACCACTACGGTGTATGAGAAGTACCGAGTACCCTTATCGTACAGCTTAGCGTACTCTATCGTACCATTGTATAACTCCAGCCGTACAACAGCACCTTCGGTGTCACTAATGGATGCACCTTTCTCCCTAACCTGCTCAACTATCTCAGCATACACACTAGGATGAAACTTAGGGAGGCTACTGATATTAGTAGGGCAATACTGAGATGTTGTTTCATCGGGGTACTCCTGCTCTATTGCTTTCATAATGTACCATGCTACTGTCCATAGCACAGCTACTCCAAGTAATGACGCAATGAATGTTGCTAACATATTACTCTCCTTTGTATTTACCAAGACGGCTGACAATAGTTGCTTGTGACCACTGATGAGACATACCCGCTGATAGTCAACAGTAACATCAGCCGTTACCCCTAAGCACTTACTCCTAAGTTAATGACGTTGTCCATCATACAGCGTTGAGATGTGGTAGCTTACAGTCTACCATACACAGCTAGTCTTGGTGGGTCTGACAGGACTCGAACCTGTAACCAACCGATTATGAGTCGGTTGCTCTAACCAATTGAGCTACAAACCCTAACGCATTTCACCTAATCCGTAAAGAAAATTAATGAATCTCTTTTTAATATTTTCTTTATTAAATATATCTTTAAGTTTCATAACTTAACTCTTAAAATACGACGCGGTTTTGATACGGTAGACCGCGTAAACTACCATCTAGTGCAGGATTATAAAGGGTAGCTAGACTCTACCCTGCTGCTCACCTAACGGCGAGACACTAGTGTTCAAGTAACACAAAGATAGTACCCACTACAATGACAGTCAAGTAAAGGAACAACATCAGTTCACTGATGTAGGAGCAGGGAATTCAAGTACGTCTGCCTCCTCTCCTGAGTCACGCAGTGCAGTGACCTTAGTGATACCGAGGAATTCATCCGGTGTATCTTCGGCGAACTCCACTGATTGCACGGGGTACTGACTGAGAATATCCATGCCAACCATGAGGATAATCTTAGCTACCTCGTCATCAGTACGGACATCATTCATTGAGTCACTAGTGATGACTCGTTGAGTACCATCCTTCAAGTAACCAATGATTTTAAATGTGGGCATAATATCACCCAGAGTCTTAGGCTTATCACTCATGTTACCACCTCGCTGTATTAGTAGCCAAAGCAAGAGAGGCTTGTGCCTCTCTCACTACATTCTCTAAGGCAGTAGTCGCTGCCTTAGTACGTTCCTTATTGAAGCTCAGCAAAGACTGAGCTGCATTGAGTACGTTGTACTCCCTGCTATCAGGACAAAGGCTAGGGTTCTTCAACCTCACCAGTCTAATACCTGTATGTGTATTGACTACGTAGTGAGTGAACTTAGTACCAGTTTTAACTTCGAGTGCCATCTTCTGCTGGTCTTGATACCACAACGTAACGACCTTAGCCATGTCCGTTCTCCATAAGATAGTGGGAAATTAGTACCGAGTATTTCACAGTACCTATCGGTGTCAGTACCAACTACTCCAGCTGTACCCTACTATCCTAGTAGACTCGGATAGAGACAGCTATGGGTGAGCAGTTTTTCCTCATGCTCAGGAGGTACAGGAGTTCTTTAGAAGCCCTGAACATGGCGAGTAACCTCGCCAGTCGGAGCAACAGTGGCTACAAGGTAGCCATTCTTAACCTGCTTAACCTTGAGTGCATCGTTAATGAGCAGCACATCGCGGTTAGAACGCTGGCTGTAGACCCAGAAGATATTCTGGGAGCGACCTTTGTCTTTTGCCTTAGCGATGGCGCGGTTAACCTGAGCAGCACACATAGCCTTGAACTTGTCGGTACTCAGCACCTTCGGTGCTGTGGCACGGATAGACTCCATGTCAGAGGCATCAGTAGTTACTGACGGCGCTGCTAAAGCAGCGTCAGTGCCATTAGTAATGGCGTTAACCAGCAGGTCAAGCTTTGATTCAATAGAATCAATGCGTTCATTGGTAGATTTAATCGTTGCTTTAGGCATAGCCTTATCTCCATAAGAGTTGTTGTTGAAAGTGGGGTAACTCCCCGTAAGGTTTTAAAATAAATCTCTCTCACTTCGTTCGAGAGATTTTTTTAAAACCGTAACGGGAAGTAAACGGTCGGCGTTGTACTAAGTTACGCCTCCGCTGTTATACGGGTCATAGTCACCCGCTACGTGGTCTAGCTCAAACTTGTCGTACTCATCCTCTGGATGAGTGGTGCTGAAGATACCAGAGGGGACTGCCTCTGGCTCAATGTCTACGACATTAACCTCACCGTCAAGGTCAGGTACAAGTACCTGATAGGTGAACTTGTCGAAGTCACCTTCGGTGTCCAGATAGTGCGAAGCACTATGTTCGCAGGGAAACTCACGTTCTTCAATAGCAGGGCTATTGGGCTTGGTCTTATCGTAGATAAGGACTAGTATTGATTGCATAGCAATTACTCCAGAGAATTAACTTCGTTAATTAGGGCGGAGACAGTAGCTTACGCTACTGCTCCGTCGATGAATGACATTCCTCCGACTACTTCGTAGTCGTGACCGAACTGGAACTCCGTAGATTCTTCCAGAATCTCCGCAGCGCCAGCGTCTTCGACGCTATCAGGGTGCATTGGGACTACTCTGTAGTCCAGCCAATCCCGACCTCTGACAGCTTCGCTGCCAGCAGTAACAGCGCCACCTTCGGTGGCGGATTCGAGGATGTCAACAACGTGACCGGAGGTATCAATGATTTCAGCAGCATAAAGCATAGCTTTACTCCCGTTAGGGTTAAGAAAAAGGAGAGGCACAGAGTGCCTCTCCGCTGTAGCCTCTAAGAGAGGCTAATGTGAGTGGTTTCACCACTCTCTACGTCCTCAAGGAGCAACTCAAAGCCTTTAGGCTTTCCAGCTAGTTCCCGTAGCTTCTTTCCGAAGCTAAGGGCTTCCAAAGGACTCCGAAAGTACAGATTCTCGACTTCGTCGAGTTCATAGTAATCCTTTCCATCAACCTTGTAAAGGTTGGCATTAAGGAACGGAGCATCAGCAGCAATGCTGATGATAGCGGTGACTTTTTCCATTTTCTATCTCCTGTTTTGAGAGAAAAGAATTATCTCTCTTCACTACGTTCAGAGAGATTTCTTTTCTCGAAACAGGAGATAAACCTAGTCCGTAGGACTAGACCCCAGAGTCCGAAGGACTCTGACGTAGTTACCGTAGGTAACTATTGTGGCGGTGTCGGAAAAGTTTACACAGCAAAGTTGTGGCACGAAAACAACAAAATTAATTGCTTGAAATTCATCAACTTGCACCATTTTCCTCGTGTTATTTGAGATGGTGTTGTAATTTCACCACAAACCAATTTAGAACGGGTCTAAAGGGGGCTAGGGGAGGCACGCTTCGCGTGGTAATGCACGTTAATATTTTCTCACAGAAATGTTCAGAATCTTGGAATTAAATCAAGTTGAGAATCAACAGGTTACGAAATAACTGTGCTATTTAGCTTGACTTTCTCTTAAATATATGCTATACTATTACTACGAAGTAAGAAAAAAAGACCTCTTACTTCTAAAGATTGAAGTATAAATACTTCCCTCTTAAGAAATAGAAACATTAAATGGGCACAAATCTATTTAGTTAATTGACAATGAGAATCATTCTCAATTGGAACTAAATCAGTACTAATTGTGAACTATGTTCTCAATTTGTTGTCTAATAGTATGTAAGGGTGTATAAATTAACAAATTAGCTTTATGCAATAAAGGTAATTAAGATAATTAAATTAGATTATAGTACATTTAAAGACTCTCGTGGGAAGTTTCGCACGAAGAGTCTGTTCCTTCAATGGAAACGGGATAAGTATCCCGCCTACTTCACCCTCAAGGATGAGGATGAGGTGGTGGATGGTATCACCTACATCTCGTTCCGTCAGGCGTATCTCGACTGCGGTGACCCCACCGAGTACGAGCAAGCCATGGCTCTCACTGGAAGTGTAGAGCACTGGAAGACTTTATGTGAGTCTCCCTTCTTCAAGGAGCACCTTGTCAAGTGGAGACTAGAGCTTAAGGAGAAGCTCAAGTCCGAGCAAGTTATGCGTATGCAAGACTTGGCGGAGAATGGGAACGATAGCGTCAGGATTCAAGCCACCAAGTGGCTCTTCGAGTCCCCATGGGAGGAAGAGACTCCCACACGTGGTCGCCCATCGAAAGAGGAACGTAAGGCACATCTCAAGGTCATCACCGAGGATGAAGCCCACGTAGCCGAAGATTTAGCACGCATTAACATACGAGGACGATAATGGCTAAGCTAGACCTAGACGACATAGAAGCGGGATGCGCCAGCACAGGCACTATCAACGCGAACAACGCCAAGATTGAGGCAGCAATAGACGACTCCCTCAGTCTGTCGGGTAAGAGTCCCAATCAGTTCACCGCAGACGTGGACATGAACAACCAACGGATTCTCAATCTACCCGCAGCAATTAACGACGACGAACCTATCACGCTAGCCCAAGCCGGAAGCTTGGCTACCACAGATACCACTCTCACAGCAGATGTAATCGGCGGCTACCTCACTCCCGCCTACGTGTCCGACAACCTCCACCCCATCCACGCAGATGAATCAAGCGCTGGTTGGGTAGAGAACGACCTAGACCTCCAGTACTTCTACGGAGACTTCAGGCGTTACGGTGTAACCTCTCACGCCACCAACAACCAAGACACGGACATCAACAAGATTCTCGCAACCGGATTCTCAATAATCCGGGCACAAGCCGGGACCTACGTAGTTAACCTACTTAAGATTCAGGATGGTCAGACTCTCATCGGTGAGGGTCGGGACAACACAATCTTCAAGCTAGACGATGGCGCTTGGGACCTCACTACTGAGGATAAGACAGGTATCACCTACGCCACAGGCGCAACCTTCATAGGTATCCAAGACCTAGCCTACGACGGTAACGAAGACAACCAAACACAGTCAGTATCCCTCAGCTCCCGTGAACATGGCGGCGCGGGCATAGACCTTAGCACACGAGGACTACTGGGTACAGACCCAGCTCGAACAGCTCCCTCACGTGTGCGCATCGCAAACGCGTATGTGTACGATACGGTACACGAAGGTCTGGTAAGCTCAAGTACCTCAGACATTCGCATTGAGGTGGACAACCTAGAGATAGCCGGAGCCAACGCAGCTCCCGCAATAGACCTCCAAACAACCAAACGTAACGTAGTACGTAACCTTGCCCTGTCAGGTACAGCAGAAGGTTCGTACACGGACGCGTGGATTTCCGCCTCGAACACTCGCTTCGAGAACGTAGAACTTAACTCCCTCACAGCTAACGCAGACTACACCACACCCAGTGCGGTGTTCCGCGTGGACGACTACGCCAGCGTCATCGGAGTCACGATGGACGCGCACACAAACCTTAGCACCCTTGACACGTTCCTCGCAGTGGACGGCGGCAGGGTACTCTTCAAGGACGTGTTCCTCGATATGGACAACCTCATCGAGGGCGTGGTAACGGGCGACAGCTTCAGGTTCGTGTACGTGTCTGACCCCACGGACGTGAGCAGCGTCAGTCTGGATACGTTGACGTGGACAGGAGCTAGCGCAGGCGCACAGCTACTGGTAACGGCATCAGATACGGACGCGCTGAAGAACATCTATCTGGAAGACATAGTAATCGAATCGCTCGGCTCTGGCACAGCAGCCTCGGCAGACTCACTGTTCTACTTCGACAGTCCAGTACAGAACTTCAGCATCGACAATCTCAAAGCCCCGTCGAATTATTTCAGCGGAGCGTTCCTAGAAATCACGCACCAGTCCGCAAGTGCGGACACGTCCAAGCACTGGTCAATCGAGAACGTAGACTTCCCGATTACCACAGTAGAGCCACTGGAGTTCAACATCTCCAGTATCACTCTGGACAACAATGAAGTATATGCCTCTATGTCAATAGACTACACCACAAACACAGGCACGCGCACAGTAGGCGATGTGATGTTTGGGTATCTGGCGGATTCTGGTAAGTACTCCAACCACGACGGCTACGCCGCCATAATAGTTGACAATGGCAGTGCGGTTTCCTTTAACACTGGTATAGACTACGCCGTAGCCGCAGGTGAAGTAATGTACTTCATTAATCCGTTCCAGAGTATTCGTTTTGAGAACTGTAGCTTTGGGCAGTGGACAGCCGCTGAGGACACAGGTAACGCCCTGTTTCGCAACAACGAGTTCTACTTCAAGGGCTGTAAGTTCGGCAACTACGTAAGTGAAGCCTCCGGCTTGGCACGCATAACAAACCTACAGAGCACTCAGACCATTACGCACGGTCTCCCCTGCCGCCCTCGTAAGTTCAACATCGTTAGTACGGACAGCGACTTGTTGGTAAGCACTACGTATGGTAGTGCTATAGGAGCAGGCGATAGCGCAGATGCGCGTCGACACTTAATGCAAATGACATCCTACGCAAGCTTACTCACGGTGTTGTTCACCCGTGACGGGTCCGGTCCGACGACCGCACCGATGCACTGGTACGCCGAGATATAACTTGCCTAAGAAGTCAAACCACGACCTGATACGCGAGGCAGCAGAGCAAGACCTCTCAACTTTCATTAAGTTGGTTGCCCCGCACCGTGTACTGGGTGACGTACACGAGGAAGTTCTGACGTGGTGGACACGAGAAGACCGCAAGTCTCACCAGCTTGTACTGCTACCGCGAGACCATCAGAAGTCCGCAATGGTAGCTTATCGTGTGGCTTGGGAGATAACACGTAACCCAGCAGTTACGGTACTGTACATCAGTTCAACTCGTAACCTAGCGGAGAAACAATTAGGATTCATCAAAGACATACTAACTAGCGATATCTATAGGCGGTACTGGTCGGACATGGTTCACAAGGACGAAGGTAAACGGAAACAATGGACCGTTTCAGAAATCTCAGTAGACCACCCTAAGCGTCTGGAAGAAGGGGTACGAGACCCCACAGTGTTCACGGCAGGACTCACAACCTCCGTCACTGGTATGCACTGTAACATCGCAGTCCTCGACGATGTTGTTGTGCAAGAGAACGCCTACGTCAAAGAAGGTCGTGATAAAGTGAAAAGCCAGTACTCGCTTCTCGCTAGTGTAGAGACTACTAACGCAGAGGAATGGGTAGTAGGTACTCGCTACCATGGGGATGACCTGTATGGCGCGATGATGGAAATGCACATGGAGGAATACGACGAGTTCGGTAACGTAACATCGTCTACCCCAGTATATGAAGTTTTTCAAAGGGAAGTGGAAGATAGAGGTGATGGCACGGGCGAATTCCTGTGGCACAGACAAATGCGTATGGATGGGGCTTGGTTTGGCTTCAACACTGAGGTCCTCGCTAAGAAGCGAGCGCAGTACCTCGACAAGGCACAGTTCAGGGCACAATATTATAATAATCCCAACGACCCTGACAATGAAGCAATTGCTAGAAAGCTATTCCAATACTACGACCGTAGGCACTTGGATAAGCGAGGCAGTAACTGGTATTACAAAGAGGCACGGCTCAATGTATACGCGGCTGTGGACTTTGCATTTTCAATGAGAGACGAGGCTGACTATACAGCCATCGTAGTAGTAGGTATGGACGCGGATGGTAACATCTACATCCTAGACATAGACCGCTTTAAAACGAACAAGATTAGCGAGTACTACAAACACGTACTCGACCTGCACCAGTACTGGAACTTCCGCAAGCTACGCGCAGAGGTAACAGTAGCGCAGGACGCTATCGTAGAGTCACTGCTAGACCAAGTCAAGCGCGACGGCATACGTTTGTCAATTGACAAGTATCGCCCAACACGTAACCTAGGTACGAAGCAGGAAAGGATTGACGCTATTCTCAATCCTCGGTATGAGAACCTTGCGGTATTCCACTACAAAGGTGGACTAACACAAGAGCTAGAGGAAGAGCTGAGACAGCCACGACCTCGGCACGATGATATTAAAGACGCACTAGCAAGTGCGATAGATGTAGCCATAGCCCCGTCCGCTAACAAAGGACGTGAGCGTGTGGTACGCATTGATGTACATCCACGCTTCGGGGGCGTAACAGCATAATGACAAATAAGACTGTACACATTCAAGATATCACAGGTGAGCCTAAGCGGTTAGCCTCTGTTATCGCAACACAGCACCAGAACTATAAGTCCGCACGCTCAGGCTGGGAAGCCGAGCAGAAGGAACTGCGGAACTTTCTTTTTGCAACTGATACAACCAAAACCACCAATAGCTCTCTTCCGTGGAAGAACAAGACTACCCTGCCTAAGCTGACGCAGATACGCGATAACCTGCACGCTAACTACATGGCAGCTTTGTTCCCACACGAAGACTGGTTAGAGTGGACAGCAGTAGACGCTGATGCAGCTTCTAAAGATAAATCTAAGACCATCAAAGCGTACATGAAGAACAAACTAGAGCAGAGTAAGTTTCGGTCCGAAGTATCCAAGTTGGTGTACGACTACATCGACTATGGTAACTGCTTCGCAGAAGTAGTGCACGTAGAAGAGTTCACCGAGGTAGATGGTGAAAAGATTCCCGTGTACATAGGTCCTAAGCTCAAGCGCATATCTCCACTGGACATTGTGTTTGACCTTACGGCATCTGAGTTCAAGTCTGCTCCTAAGATTACCCGACGTGTAGTATCCCTAGGCGAGCTTCGCAAGATACAGAGCACCGAGGTATCGAAAGCTGGATGGATTGACGATGCTTTTAATTCTGTTTTTGAAAACCGCAGGGCTGTCTTACAAAGTTCTACGGAAGAAACTCTCAAAGCGGATGGCTTTGCTGTCGATGGCTTCGGTAGTATCTATCAGTATTACAACTCTGGTTTGGTTGAACTACTAGAGTTCGAAGGAGACATATACGATGAAGACTCAGATACACTACTGGAAAACCATAGAATCATTATTGCCGACAGACACCATGTCCTTTATTCTCAGCCATATAATTCTTGGCTCGGCAGAAGTAACAAGGAACATGTTGGCTGGAGACAACGTCCCGACAACCTAATGGCACAAGGTCCACTAGCAAACCTAGTGGGTATGCAGTACCGCATTGACCATCTTGAGAATCTCAAGGCGGACGTGTTTGACCAGATTGCCGTACCCGTTGTGTATCAACGTGGTGAGGTAGAGCCTTGGGCATGGGGTCCGGGTGAAAAAATCTTCGGTGACATTGACAGTGAAGTGTCAGTACTTCGTCCAGACTCAACCGCACTTAACGCGGACATGGGTATCCAACTGTTAATGAATCACATGGAGGAGCTAGCCGGAGCACCACGTCAGGCTATGGGCATACGAACTCCGGGTGAGAAGACAGCTTTGGAAGTACAGACTCTTGAGAACGCAAGTGGTCGCATCTTCCAGAATAAGATTACGTACTTCGAAGAGAACTTCCTAGAGCCTCTGTTGAATCAGATGCTGGAAGCAGGTCGTCGTAATATGCTTGAGCCTACTACGATTTCAATAGCTGACCCAGACTTCGCAGTACAAGACTTCGCAACTATATCCCAGAAGGATATCACTGGTAAGGGTTACCTCACACCGCGTGGTGCTAGACACTACGCACGTAAGGCACAGCTGGTACAGAACCTTGTTCAGCTGTATAACTCAGCCTTGGCTAACGACGAAGAAGTACGCAACCACATCTCAAGCGTGAAGCTAGCTCACATTGTAGAGGAGTTGCTGGACTTGGATAGGTTCGACTTAGTAGACGAGAACGTCCGTGTGTTCGAACGAGCAGAGCTTGCTAAGGCACAGAACGTAATTAACCAACAGGTTCAGGAAGAAGCCGAGACTATTCCTGAAGAAGTAGCACAAGCAGAGATGGGAGAGATACCACTATAATGTCTGACAAGGTATACGAACTGGGCGAAGATATCCCATACGATGAGACTAAGTCCGCCAACCATGGTATTAGCCAGAAGTGGCTGCACGGAGTGGAGGACGTTGATAGTTTCCGAGACCAGATTAAATCTAACACACGTATCTGGAAACAGCTACACAGAATTTTAAACAGTAAGTATCGTAGCGCCTGTAACCAGCCTATCAACTTTGATACGCCTAACTACAGAGAACGTTTGATATACTGGGAAGGGTATAAGAAAGCGTTGCGCGATATTAACTCACTACTTCCAAATAAGGATTAGGACATGACCAATGTACTAGACTCGCTGGACACGACCAACGAACCAGCAACACCTGCAAAAGACTCCAAGTCTGATGACCTGTCAACACTGGACACTTTGGTAGGAGAGGGACGTAAGTATACCGATGTGGAAGCTCTGGCTAAAAGTCGAGTAGAAGCGGACGAGTTCATCGAACAACTCAAAGCCGAAGGCGCTGAGATGCGAGAACAGCTCGGTAAGCTCGAAGAAGAACTGAAAGGCAAAGCTGAAGTAGAAGAACTACTTAAGAACCTCACACCGAAGCAAGAGGTAGCGGATAACCAAACGCAACTGACCGCAGAGGATGTAACTAAAATAATTCAAGACCAACAGCAGCAGACGGTTGCTGAGCAGAATAAGAAGGTAGTCGAACAGAAAGTCCTTGATAAGTTCAACGGTGACACTGAAGCTACTAAGCTGTTCCTTCGGGAGCAACTGGTAGATGCAGGTGTATCCGCCTCGGACTTCCAAGCACTAGCTAAGAACTCACCGAAGGCTGCTCTTCGTCTCGTTGGAATTGATGCTAACATTACTAAACCAACTCAGACCCCAGCAGTTTCAACTATCCCATCTGTGAACAACGAGCAGATTCCTGAACCTAGTGTACGCAATGATGCGTACTACAGGGCACTGCGGCAGAAGATGGGTAGCAAGGCTTTCTATGCAGACCACAATCTGCAAAAAGAAAAGTTCGACCAGTTGAACAAGTTGGGTGATGAATTCTTTAAGACAGATTAAACGGAGATAATATATGTCTATCACCACTGGTGTTACAGGCACACATCTGCACCGTGCTAATCTGTGGTCCTCTGAACTGAAGGAAGCGCTTCGGGACGAACTCAATGGTCAGGGCTATGTGCGCTGGCTTACTGATTTCCCTGAAGGCGACCAGTTAAACATCCCGTCTATCGGTGATGCGACTGTTCGAGATTACGTCGAAAATGACCCTGCGGTCTACGACTCTCTCGACACTGGTAACTTCCAGTTTGGTATCACAGAGTACAAGCAGAGTGGTCTGTACATTACTGAAAAAGCACGTCAGGACTCTTACTACGCTTCACAGTTGGAAGCTAGTTTTGTGCCCAAGCAGAACCGCGCTCTTGCCGAGAATATCGAAACCGATATCTTCGGTCTCGCAGCCCCTGCTGGCGACGCACAGAACAAAGCTTACAATGGAGTAGGTCAGACTGGCAACGACGCTAATACTATCAACGGCGCAGCTCACCGTTTCGCAGCGGGTCTTGATGGTACTACTGGTTTGATTGAAGTGGCGGACTTTGCGAAAGCATTGAACTCACTCAAGAGAGCTAACGTACCTGATACCAACCTAATTGCAATCGTTGACCCGTCAGTTGAGTATGTATTCAATACGCTGTCAAGCTTCACCAACTTTACCAACACTCCTCGTTGGGAAGGTCTGGTAGCTGAAGGTGGCATTAGCTCAGGTATGCGCTTTACGAAGAACATTTATGGCTTCGACGTCTACGTTTCGAACTACCTCCCGTCTAGCACGGGCGAGTTCACAGTACCTAACGGTGTCTCTAACATCTTCTTCTCAGCAGCTTCGCCGGATATCGTACCGTTCATTGGTGCGTGGCGACAGATGCCTAAAGTGGATTCTGAGTACAACAAAGACTTCCAGCGTGAAGAATACATTACTACGGCTCGTTACGGTCTTTCACTGTATCGTCCTGAGAATCTGGTAACTATCATTTCTGATACTAACCAGATTACTTACTCATAAGGAGGTATAAGTTATGAGTCGTGAAACAGTATGGCATAACGAAGATGGACTCGCTGTGGGTTTCGGTACTCGTTCAGCTCAGACGAACACTGGTGGCGCTACCGTCACTGCTGGTCGTACTCAGGAAATCGTATATACGTACGACGACCTGACTGCGCTGGGTACTGACGCTACGGCAGATTCTGGCATCTATGCTGCTGGCAAATGGGTTAACTCACCACAGATTCCTGCTGGTGCAACTGTACAGAAAGTAACTATTACTACTGATACCGCTGCAACTTCAGGTGGTGCTGCTGACCTGCTCATTGGTATCTACACCATTTCAGACACGGATGGTCTGTTGGATGCTGTAGACGCTGATGGTCTCGCCGCTGCTGGTGACTCTGCTTTGGCAGATTTCTCAGCTGTAGGTGAAACGGTAGTTCTGGATAAGTCAGCTGCTGCTGCTTACATTGGTAAAGTCAACGTGGGTTCTAGCCCTGTAGTTGTCGCGCCAACGTACGCAACTGCTGCTTATACAGCTGGTGCTTTGACTGTAACAGTCGAGTACACTAAGTAAGTCAAGAGGGAGGGGCTTCGGCTCCTCCCATCTTTAAGGAAAGGTTTGTGGATTCTAAGCAAAGAACATTAAGGCAATGGGGATTCGGTGGCTCTATACAGGATATGGAGGCTGAGTTCTACGCATCCGAAGGTTACGTAGGTGGCGGTCTAGCTGACCGACGCAGGGCTTTCCTTAGCGATAAAGGGTACTTAGACTTTGGAGTATACGCCAAGTCTCTTGGTTTCGTTAGTGAAGAAGAGTACTGGCGAGACAAGGTACGTCGGAAGAACACCGACGAAGAATACTGGATTATGGGTGACTCACAGAGTACTGAAGGTTTCCAGAGCCTCAGTAATAACTGGTACGACACATTCGGAGACAGTGTCAAGAATGTCTACGCACAAGGTGCTAAAGGTCTAAAGGACTTTGTAGGTGGCACACTGGACGCTCCGTTGAACGGTCTGACCCACCAAGACTTTATTAACGACAACGGCACACGCACGTTGTTGATGTACATAGGTACTAATGATTTAAACAACGCTGGTTTCCCGTGCACGACAGAGGCACAGGTAAACACAGCAGTGTCAACCCTCACAGCAAACATAGACACAGTAGTAGCGGATTGTCGCACCGCTGGTATGAAGGTAGTTATCAGTAAGCTAATGCCTTTCAAGGGCTTCTGGTTCTGGGACTACGTACCTACTGAAGCTTGGATTATAACAGGCTGGCAGAACGTTAACGCACATATTGAAAGCTTACGAGCTGATGATGTTATAGTAGTAGACCCACTAGCTCTCACAGTAGTGGCAGACTATCAAGTAGACCAGCGCCTTGTAGCGAATGATGAACTACACTGGAACGACAGAGGTCGTTACCTGTTTGGTACACACATGCGTAGAGGTGCAGCTAAGCTTGAGCACTGGAACTCTAACGCTAAGACAGCACTAGGAAACTACTCAGCCCTCACTGAGGTAGAGCAGGATGCTATGGGTGCTTTCATTGTAGACCTAGATGATACGTACTCCTCAGTACGAGAAGCCTATGTGTTCGGTCTCACCGACGATGGTGACCAGTACGAGGGTATCAAGGGTAACACAGCCACAACTAGTGGTACTGTAACTAACCAAGGAGCAGACGGTATCTCTCACGATACCGCCGCTAGCTACACAGACCTGACAGTCATACCGCAAGGTAGTGGTGGAGCAGGAGACGATGAACTCTCGTTCGGGGTATACAACACGGCAGTCCCTGATGTAGACGTTGGCGAGACAGTGTACGTAGCTGGCGTATACCAAGCATTCGCAGGGTTCACGGACAGCATCCTACTCTGGAATGAGCACGCCTCTCTGGGAGAGCGTATGCAATGGGCAGTTACTGGTACAACGGTTACTCCTGCATTAGAGCCATACGTCTCCGATAAAAGCTGGTTACTAAATGAGTACATCCAGTTGACCCGTACCTCAACAGGTACTACGGTGACCCGAAAGATTAACGAACACACGGAGACAGGTTCTACCCCAACTGGTAGCGCTCCATCACACAGCCAGTTCCTCAATGCACGTAATGGTACGGCAGTGAGTAATAGTAGCGTAGCTGGATTACAGGTGTTCTTCTACATTACTGGGTACAGTGACCTCGACTACGACGTAGTAAGAGAAGCGGTACGAAAACTAAAACGGAGATTAGACAATGGCTAAGACTCTACTGAAAATGACTCAGGACATTCTGAGCGACATTGATGGAGACGAAGTAAACAGCATTGATGATACTATCGAAAGCCAACAGATTTCACGAGCTATTGTGGACATGTTCGACTTCATAGTATCAGACCAAGAGCTGCCCTCCATCAAGCAGACCTTCCAACTCGAAGCGTATGGGGACACGGATAAGCCTACACACTTCGACATTCCCGCAGACGTTAACACCATAGACGTGTTACGTTACAATACTGCGGACGATGGGGAGAGGGAAACCTTCGTCAAGGTGTACTACCTTGAGCCAGTGGATTTCCTGCGGCAGACTAAGAACCGTAATGTTCTGGACACCAATGTCATCTCAGTAGAGGTAGAAGACAACGTCACCGTGAACATACGTAACGATGTCAGCCCTACGTACTGGACGACGTTCGATAACGAGACGATTATCTTCGACTCCTTTGACGAGAACATCAGCTCAACCATGACAGCTTCCAATACCGAAGCGTATGGTCAGCGTCCTCCCACGCTCTCGCGTGTAGACGGTGCGTTCATTAACCTCCCCAATAACTTACTCCCGTACCTCCAAGCAGAGGTACGGGAGTACGCCTTTGACGTATGGAGAGGCGGAGCTACACCAAAGATTCAGCAGCTTGCTCGTAAGGGTAGGGTGCGTCAACAGCGGTCGCGTGACAAACTGCGCCGCAACGTTAAACTTCCGAACTACGGACGTAAGTCGATAGGCGGAATAACTGTAGGTAGTGTGGATAGCGGATACGCTAAACCTCTACCTGACCATCTCAAGTAGGAGACCCAATGGAACTTGAAGACCACATCAAGCGAAGCTACGCAATTGAACATGGTATAGATGCCTTCGGTAAGAAGTGGGGCATTACTCTTAAATCACAGACCTCACTGTACGGTATCGGTTTGGTAGATAAAGATACCGAGATTGTAACGATTCCCAAGAAGCACCCCAGTAAGTTTATTGCTGGACTGTTTACTAACACTATCAAGGCTCGTGAGAACCTTGACCTATACCTTAACGAGAGCTGGGACTTTGCCGAAAAAGAAGCGCAGAAAGCTACCCGTAAAGCCCACAAAGACACCGTCAGTAAAGCTGACGATGCTCCAAAAGAAGCTGTTGCTGCGGAGGGCTAATGCCACAGATACCCGTCGATAAAACGTTCTTCACCTTCAGTAAGGGATTCCTCACCGAGGTATCTCCACTTAACTTCCCAGATGAAGTAAGTCTTGAGGAGGAGAACTTTGAATTACTGCCCGATGGGAGTCGGCGCAGACGACGTGGTATTGCCGTAGAAACTGACACAATAGCCATCTCCCTACAAGACGAACTTGAGGGAGATGAAGCTATGCAAGCTTTTGTATGGAAGCACGTAGACTTAGATTCCCAACAGAACTTTGTCTTGATACAAGTGGGACTTTACGTGTACGTGTACGAAGAGAACGAGGTACTTGGTGGTAACTACACCGGAGAGATTATCAATCTAGCCGACTCAGTTACTACCACAGCCGCTGAAGCGCGGACTGTACCTATCTCGTTTACCAGTGGGCGAGGACATCTGTTCATCGCCAGTACAGACCTAGAGCCTAGCTACGTAACGTATGACGCTAACGCAGCTACGAAGTTCGAAGTAAACCAGATTGGAATTAAGGTACGGGATTACGTAGACATTGACGATGGTGTCGACCTACTCGATACACCATCCGATGACCCTGACAACGCAAACAAACCTACGCCATCACATCACTACAATCTAGCCAATAGAGGCTGGGCAGTAAGTGGTTACGATGGCACAGCTGGTTCAATCCCCAGTAACCCGAAGGGTTCTAACGGAGTGGACTACCGACACAACAACGGGGTATGGGCTAGCAAAGCCATGTTGCCGTGGGTTGGTTGGAGACGTAGTACTGTAGAGGATTCTAACTGGTACTCGCTCAGTAGTTCAAGCAAGGTATGGGATAGCTCCCGTTTCGATGAAGAGATTTTAGCATATGTACCAGCACCAAATGGTTCGCTTATCATTAACCCGTTTGATACCAGAACGGCAATCGCTCCGCTTGATGGAGACAGTTATGTGCTACCTAATGTATATCACAGCAACTTCTATCCGACAGGTTTGGGAACAAGCACCCTCACCTTTCGGCTTGACCTTGGTACGACCCACACACTAAACGTAGGGGACACTATTGAGATAGGTCCGTCTAGTTCTAACTTGATTACCTACTTAAATCACGACGGTAACAAAGCATCCATTGAAGCGTTAGGTGGAGACTTGAGCGTATTATTTCGCAAACATATACGGATTATGTGGCGGCTCTATCCTAAACACGTGGTCACTAACGTAGGTAGTAGCTGGATTGAATGGGAGCTTCCCGCAGCGTGGGGAGTACACGCTACGTCTCTGTATGATAACACTTGGAATAAACCAGCCACTGTAACGAACAGTGTACTAGATAATCCAGAGGGAGAGGTAACTACTAAGAGACCATCCTGCTGCGAATACTACGCAGGTAGGATTGTGTTCGGTGGTTTGAATACCTCTCGTTGGTCGGATGTAATCTTCTTCAGTAAGATTATATACGACGATAACGACTACGAAGCCATGCTGCAAATGGCAGACCCTACTCATCCAGTACTGAACGAGCTGCTGCCAGATGATGGTGGTACTATTCAGATACCGGGATTAGGTACAGCCATTGAGATGGTAACCTTCCAAGGTAGTCTGCTAGTATTCGGCAACACAGGCGTATGGGAAATATCAGGCTCACAGGCTTTCGCTGCCGATGACATAATCGTGAGAAAGATAACTGAAGCGGAAGCTATTAATAAGCAGGGTATCATTAAGACAGATGACGTTGTGATATTCGCGTCACACCGTGGTATCTACGCAATTGGAGGAGACGGACAGACTGGTCGGGTACAAGCACAGAACATAACCGAACCTACTATCCAGAAATACTGGAACGACCTCGGCACAGAAGCCAGAGCTAACTGTCAGATGGCATACGATGATAGCCTACGTAGGGTACACATCTTGGTCAACGAGTCTAATGATGACTCCAAGTACTACTACGACGCAGTACTGACGTTCGACCAGAGATTAGGAGCGTTCTACAGGTACACTTTCAACAAGGCATCTGATAACTATATCGGAGCTTTCGTCGCGCTATCAGTAGCGGATGACCCGTCTACCTACCAGAAGGTTAAGTACTTTAACGTGGTCAACAATAGGCAGCTACGCATAGCTGACCAATCGGTCTACGCTTTCACTGACTACGACTCAAGTGAGAAAGTACCGTACCTGATTACAGGTTACGATAACCTAGGAGACTGGTCTCGTAAACGATACGCACCAGTAATCCACACGTACATGGAACGTACCGAAGAGGCATGGGAAGATGACGGCTCTGGTAACCTAGTAGTAGACAACCCTAGCTCGTGCACTATGCAAGCACGGTGGGATTGGACAGACTCAAGTAACGCCAACAAGTTTGGTACAGCACAGCAGGTATACAAGCACAGGCGCGTGTATACACCTACGCAAGCAGGAGACGCGTTTGACAATGGAGAACCTGTGGTAGTTGTGCGGTCTAAGGTACGAGGACGCGGACGCGCTCTAAACCTTAAGTTCACAGGCGAAGAGGGCAAGGACTGCCATCTCTTAGGTTGGGCAATACATTACGAAGGAGACAATAAAGTCTAATGGCACTAAGTCATGTAAGAGCAGCTAGACGAGCATCGGCAGCCGCAGCTGAACTCCGTCGTATCAATACCTATATGGAACGTCGTAAGCGTATCCGTACAGGTCTGCGTGCGCAAGGTGAACTGGGAGCTATCTATCCACACACAGGTGTAGGTACAGATAAGTCTTCAGCACCCACAGCACAGATAGGTAGTGTAAGGACACAGTTAGCAGACGCTACCAACATAGGTAACCGTCAGGAAGAACTAACGGAACAGATGCAGGAAGACTTGAAGTCGGCTCGTCGTGGTGGAGCAATATTCCAAGGCGTAGTTATTGCAGCTACTATTATCGCAACCATCCTTACCGCAGGCGCGGGTACAGGTCCGGTAGCCAGTGCTGGTGGCGGTGGTAGTACCGCAGCTACAGGTGCTACGGGCGCAGTAGGTGCTACGGGTGGGGCAGCTACTGGTGCTAGTATCACTACTACTGGTGTAGGCGTAGGTGGTTCAGCTGGACAAGGTTTGGCTATCGCCCAAGGTATCTCAGCATCTACTATAAGTAGCTCTACTTCCGTAGGTTTCTGGGGAAGTATAGGCGCAGCAGCTAGTAAGCTAACTAGTATAGCCCAGCCTATAGCTACTAACGTAGGTATAGCCAAGAGTGCCTTGGGAGTGTTTGACACTAACGTAGACCAGATGGTAGCGACAGCAAGTATCTCTGCTCCGCAACCCTCACAGTCAGTACGAGCTAGTGAGTTCGCGTCTGCTCGTAAACAGACAGGCAGATACGCTGGTATACCACGCGTTAATGACGGAGCGTTTAATGGATAACGATAACAAGCCAGTCATTGAAGTGCCAGTAGCAGAGCCTACCTACCCAGAACAGGGTATACTTACACCTGAACCTACTCCAGCTGTACCGGAATCGGCAGCTGAGGATATGGCTGTGCAAGCAGCCACTATAGCAGACGAACCTTTCAACAAAGACTACCTCAAGCAACAGACACAGGAGTTCCTAGACACTGGGGAAAGTAAGGTCACCGCATCCTACGAGATGCTATACTACAGTGATGCCACTACCAAACTATACATAGATAAAGTCAAGGACAAAGCAGCAGAACTCGGCGTAGCCCCTGTTACTGTAGCTCAAGTGTTTGGCTCTCAGTTCTCCAACGAAGCAGAGCAAGAGGCTCTAGCTTCTAAGGTAAACCCACAGGCACACCTGTACTTCCAGAAACTCTTGGACGACATGAACCACCCTGACTTCGTGGACGGGGAGACTATGGCTATGCGCCGTGAGATGAAACGAAATAGTCGTACTACGGCTGAGTTCATCGACATGCAGCGCGATGAGATAGTCAAGGAAGCTCAGGCAGAGTTAGCTCGATACTCAGATGAAGAAGGGTTTGAAGACAAGGTATCCGAGACTATCGGAGGTCTACTCGTAGAGCTAATCCCCGGATACAACTTTGTTAGGACACGTAAGTTTGTAGACACTGTCTCAGAAGATGGTATCCCATTAATAAGTCTGTCTGGTGGTATGATGGAAGAGTTACGTGCGCAGACAAAGGACGCGTACAACAACGACCCAGACAAGTTCCTAACGATAATGAGAAACATTCGCAACTTCGCGGGTGACCAAAGCATGATAGACACGGACTTTGGTACTCAGTATCTGTTCGGTCGTATCCTCACAGACAAGACTCTTAACGGTCAGGTCGAAGACTCAACGTGGCTATGGTCTATGGAAGAGGGAGTTATTGATGTCATTATCAATAACGCCATTGACGTACTAGACGCAACGTTTCTTACATCTATAGTAGGTAGATTGGGTAGAGCGGCTACTGCAAGTGCCGCGTTCGGCGCTACGTGGAGACACGGTATGGGTGCTTCACATAAAGCAGCCAACGCCTACAACAAGTCACACCTCAATGACCAACTCCTCCTTACGTGGGAGAACCCTACGTGGCAGGGCGGTAAGTCAAGCCCTAGTCCTCACGATATTGCTGGTGCTAACACGCCACACTGGGGTAGGTATGCTGAAGTCAAGGATGATATCCCAGACGTAACCTCACTCACAGCAGCAGAGTCTGCTCGTGTACAGCACCTACGTTCTCAGGTAGCAGAGATTGTAGAGAACACCGAGGGTGCAGCCCTCACAGGACGAGACAAGCAGTACGCTGTTAGGCAACTAGAGTTAGATATACAGAACGTGTGGGGAGGTCGTGCAAGACCGGGACGCTCTAGTCTTATACCACATGACGATGGCAACGGTGTAAAGATTCAGGTTATGATTGGTGGCGATACAGTCAACGGCATGACTGAACGAGCCGCCTTAGAATTAGCAGAACAGTATACAGTGGATGGTACTGGTGTCCGAATCTACAATGTAGAGTTCGGCAAGATGCGTCCGTACTCTACGGGACGTGAGGCTATGTCGGACCTAGAGAAACTTAGGTCAGGTAAAGCTACAGAAAATCCGGGGGAGTACTACGTTGAACTGGCTTATGATTATTATTTCCGTCCTGACGACAAGTTATTGTTCGGAGACTACCCAGTACTCAGCCCAGCAGGTTTGGGACGAGCAGGTAGACACCTACTCACTCCATCAGCACAGTTTAGTCCAGAGGTTTACAGTCCTTTTGTAGCCAATGTGCTATCAGAGCAAGCTCTGTCATCATCACTAGACCGTATCGTAACACCTCTGTTCCAGATGAGCAGAGATGTACGACGTAACGTGGGTGAGATATACGACTGGACGTATACTAAGTCTATCGAGCAGAACGGTAAGCCTGTCTCTATCAGTCAAATACGGGAGAGATTCCCAGACGTTACAGCAGACGAGTTGCACGGTTACTCGCTACTGCGTGAGTTCTACCGTACACTGTATGATGTACAGAATCAGCGTCTGTACAAAGACTACGCCTCTCGTGGGTACAAGACTCTCACTAATAACGAGGGTACTGTACAGATACACGGAGAGCCACTGAAGCGTGAGTACTTCAAGACACACAGTCGTGGTGGTACAGTATCTGTGTACGACCCAGTAAGTGGTAGTACCCGCAAGCTAAAGACCAAGGATATCAACACCATATACAACGCAGGTGGTTCAATCATACGAACCGACCTGCCTATCAGTGCGGGTGACAAAGCGTACCATAAGCTAGTACTGTTTGATAACGAAGTAGATGCCTTCCGCATCCGTCCGTTGAATCAGAACCCACTGAAGAGGTACGAGGGTTACTATCCTCGTATGTACGAAGACCACTACTACATCAACCGTACCGTGCGTAACGCTACGCTGGACGGACAGCCGCACACGCAGACACACACGGTGCGTATTGCTGGTACTAAGAAGGAAGCTGAAGAGTTTGTTCGGAGAATGAACGCTAAGTATCCTGACCAAGAGTGGTCATGGAGTGATGGAGCTAGGTTCTCCACCAAGGATAGGATTGCAAAAGACCTAGAGGCTATGCAGGTAGAAGGTCGTCTGTTCTTCGACGACAGGCAGAACGCTCCATTGATGAACATCAACGGTACACCTGCGGACATTGTTGACCCAGTAAACATGGTACAACGTTCTAGTCGTATGGTATCACGACAAGTAGCCGTAGAAGACTTAGTCAAGTCTATGAAGAATGCCTTCGGTACTCAGTATGGTCATCTCTTAGAGAAACCACTAGACCAAGTACCGGCGTCTCAGGTGCACGAACAACTCAAGCACCAGATGTTAGAGGGTGAAACAGACACCATACGTAAGCAAGCATCCGACGCCCTGAACTTGTGGGACTATATCCGTGTACAAGAAGGTAACATGGACAACGCACCTAAGTGGTTCAGACGACAGGCTGTAGCCGCAGCAGAGTTCGTACACGAAACCATGCACGGTGTCAAAGGATTCAACAGACCTAGCACATGGTTGTTCCGTAACGCACACAAGGCTGCTCCGATTGAGACAGCCAAGCAGTTGGCGTTCATCGACTTCATTGTCACACGTCCTGTACGTCAGGTAGCTCTACAGGCATCTCAGCACTTGTTTGTGCAGAGCATAGCTCCTGAGTACATCGGTCGTATGCAACGTGATATGGTGCTCCTGCTCGAAGGAGCGAAGCGCACCTCCTTGGCACAAGCCTATGGTAAGGATGTTGGAGACTTCCTTGTCAAGCGTAACGCAACTATGATGGGATTGACCGAAGAAGAGTACCTTACACTGGTACACCAGTTCGAGATAAGTGGTAACCTTCAGTCAGTAAACATGCACAGTCTCGCAGGAGACCTACCTAAAGCTACCACTGTCACACCACTGTCAAAGGCTGGTGACGTAGCACAGACAGCGTGGCGTACAGCTACAGCTGCGCCTGTGCGTGAGGGTATGCAACGGTATGGCTTCGACCTTGGTGAGCAGTTGAACCTTAGTGGTTCGTACATGCTGGCTATACATGAGTTTAAGAAGTCTACTGGTAAGACTATCGGACAGTTCACTAAGGATGACTGGAAAGCTATCTCCATTCAGGGTAACAACTACGCCCTGTCTATGAACCGCGCTAACTCACCTAAGTGGCAGACTGGCATCTTCAGTCTCCCCCTACAGTTTATGTCCTTTACGCAGAAGACTCTGCTCACAGGTATACGTGGCATGGGTAAGACTGGTGCTAAGTACGGTAACAAAGCAGTTACCACACTAGAGGCTCGTAAGATTCTAGCTGGACAGATGCTACTGTTTGGCGGAGCAGGCTTTGGTCTTAAGGACTGGGCATCAGAGTACGCCTACCAAGCCATGGAAGCAGCTGGTCTGGTAGACCATCCGCAGGCACAGATGGTAGGAGAGCTACTGGCTAGTGGTATGCTAGACATGAGCCTCGATATGATGCTCACACTTGCTACTAGTGATGACACTGACTTAGCGTGGGACGAGTACCTAGCCCCCGGTGGTAACATACTACAGACAGCACAGGATTACTGGGATGCTGCATGGGGACAACCTATACTTGAGACAGCTATGGGTGCTTCTGGCGCTACTACATCCCGTATCTTGCAGGGTGTACAGCTAGCCCACACCATTATGAACTACGAGGTGGAGGGTAGGACAGACGCACAGCGTCTATCACACGTCAAGGACGAACTCTTAGCTGGTGCGTTCAGTGGATACAGTGATTACTACAAGGCTAAGCTAGCTTACAAGACTGGACATTGGATTGACCGTAGCGGTAACAAGTCCGCGTGGACTCCCACTATGACGGAAATCCTAGCTAAGGGTATTGCTGGTCTTAATAGTGAGCGCTATCTTACCGAGTATAAGATACGAGATGAGGGACGAGAGTACCAAGCAGCTCTCAAGCATGACGCTACCACTATGTGGAAAGAGATGCAGCGCGTCGCTATAGTAGCAGCTGATGGTGAGATTACGTCGGATGATATGATAGCTAAGATTAACTACATAGCAGACGGCTACAAGGATGTGTTCGACGAAGAGGAGTGGATGTACGTCCTTGAAATCTTCCAAGAGTTAGAACATCGTAACCAAGATGGGCGTAGAGACAGTGTGGGTGAGTACATAGTACGAGCCTTCGGCACTAATCTGTCAACACCAGACAGTATCGTGTCTCGACTCCCCTCTGTTGTACCAGAGGACGAGCGAGCCGAACTACTGGAGTTACTACGAGCTGTCGATGAGCAGATTAAAGCAGAAGCTAAGAGTACCTACGACCTGACAGTACGTGGTATGATTGAAACAGAAGAGAATCTTAAGAGACTTGAGGAGCAGTAATGCCTAAGACACCAACATTAAGTGACCCGCAGACTCAAGGTGTATCCAGTGTTGAGACACAGGACGGCACTGCTATGAGTCTGGACACTGCTATCTTTACCGCTAAGAACGCTATGGATATCGGTGGTAAAATAGCCACAGCTAACCGCAAGAGGCAGGGCAACAAACTACAAGGAGAGGTACTCGACTCTCTCATTAACCTAGAGAACCAAGCATCCGCAGACTTCGACGCCTACGAGGGTGGTGGAGCGTATGCAAGTTACATGAGTAAAGCTGGTATAACAGCTGAAGACTTTACAGCAGCCAGTGATGCAGAGAAACGGTACTTTGTAGAGAATGCTAAGTTAGAGGCAAGGGCAGACCAAGGGGTACTGCCAGCACAACGCTTTGAGATTGAGAAGGAGAAGCTACTCCGCTCGTACATACGAGCTAATCCAGCCTACTCCAACGAGATACTCAGTATCTACGGAGCTTTCAATAAGTCAAGCGCTGTAAGTACCATCCTTAACACCAAGCAAGCCTTGGTGCAAGCACAGGATGCCGAGAAGAAAGAGCTGTACAAGAAGCAGCGGGAGCTAGGTGCAGAGCTAGGCGTAGACCTAGACGGTGAACTGTGGATGAATGACAGGGATGAGTTTTATCGGCAGCTTACTCCCAAGGTAGACGCACGAGAACGTACCATAGAACTGCAACGTATGACTGAGAGACGTGACGCACAGGGTGCGTACACGGCTTCACAGGCTCGTGAGTACGCGAATGAGAACATGGGCAACGCTGTTATTGAGGCAGAGACCCACATTAACAGCATCCTACGTGACCAGTTTGGTATAGTAGACCTAGACAAAGCCTCCGACCTAGACCCAGCAGAGCTGGATAGGTTGAAGCTGACCCTACAGTCAGGCTTAGTAGCCTTCCTCAGAGACCAGAGAGAGGTGTTCCGCACCACTGGTTCTCAATCAGGGTTCGATGGTGCATCTGGAGCGCACTATATCTCAGATGAAGAGTGGGCTAAGATGTACGAGCCTGTTGCACAGCTGTACACGGTAGCTCAAGAGCTAGTAGGAACGGATAAAGCAGCCGGAACACTGAAGAACGTAGTCAATATCTCCAAAGACAAGGCTCTAGCTAGAGTACCTAACGTAGGTACGGTACTAGCAGCCGCTGATATAGCAGGTAGGATGGGTAAATCCCTTGCTGGTACACGTACTGGTGTAGTGACTGACGCTTACCTAGCCAACGCTACGGTAACCCTGCTAGAAGTTAGCCAAACTAGCGACAATGGTGGGGATTCAGGTGGTGATTCACCTCCCGCTGTGTCCTCATGGAGCGAAGCAGTTGGTGAGCACTCATATTCTGAGTACACCAAGAAAGGTGGCGGTCTATCCCGTGATGCGTTCATGGAAAACGCAGCTGTTAAGACACTAGACACCGCATACGACCTCATCACAGCTCCCGAAGGCGTTATCCCAGAGGATAAGGTAGATAAGTACGCTAAGAATAGCGTATCCCTACTGTTCAAGGACTACTACGACAAGGCACAACGTGGTGAGAAGCTACAATCTCGTGAAGTTACCGATGGATTGCTGCGTGTAGCGGCAGCTCCAGCTTTCTTCGACATCTGGAGTAAGATGTCACCGGAAGACCAGACCGTACACGGTGAAGTAGCACGAGAGGCTATCAATTACCACTGGAATTACATGATGAAAGAAGAAGCAGGCTTCTATGAAGGTGTGCTTCTGAAGGATTTGGTAACTACGTTCCCACATCATGGTAACAGACCGTCAGTACCTAGCGACCCTATGGGTAGGTGGGCGCATCAGACTGTAACCAACCAGATAGATGCCCATACTTTCGTAGATAACGCTGGCAACCCACTACGAGCAGGGGATATGCTCACAGTTATCCGTACTGGAGACTCCAACGACAACCTACAAGTACAGTGGGCTATCCGTGAGGATGCGTTTAGTGGCGCTACCTTTGATAAGCAGAACTCTCAGGCAAGACAACAGCTGGAACTGATGGTAGCCAAGCTAAACACTCGCATGTCACCACGAATGACGCAGTTAGTCAAGGCTAACGCGCACTTCAATCCCGACTACAATGTCAACGGGAAGCCTAACTACGACGCTTCCTTAACTTTACTTTCAAGTAGCCTACTCTCAGGGATTCGTTAATGTCAGGTGCTATTGTAAAACCAGTCGTACAGGCGGGCGCGAAAGCAGGCGCACCTACCGCAGGTACAGTCATACCTAAGCTGAGTGATTATTCTAAAACATTTGGTGAGGGTGTGGGTATATATAGCCGGACGGCTCAAGAAGCATATCAGATTAATCTTAAGTCAGGTAACTTTGCCGGGACATCTATGCGCCCCGGTGAGTTACTCGAACTTACTGATGAGACTGTCGAACTTAGCACACTAGACAAGGCAGCTTTCGACAGAGAGATGCTGGATGGTAACTGGTCAGGTATCCCTGAGATACGGGGAGAGTACGACCGAGCAGGTTCGTACACAGTATCAGGAGTCACTGAACTAGAGAGGCTATCATACCTAGCTGAGAAGTATCCAGATATGCAAGTACCAGTTAGGATGGCTAACTGGGGTACTATGGGTGGTCTTAATCAATCCTCAGTCCTACCATCGCAGATGGTTTACAAGGGTAACCAGACCCGTGCTTTCCCAGACCTGCACGGTATGCCGTATAATCCACGGGCGGAGATAGAACCTAGGGATTTCATAGCTAACTCAGAGTATTTCATGCGCACACCTGTGCGCGATAACGAGTTTCCTACGTTCTTCAAGGCTTTGATGACACCGGAGTTTAACGCCCCGTACCATACGGAAGAGTTCACGCGGTATATGTATAGCACTATGACGGATGTAGAGATTGAGGGTATGGAGATACTGGACTCTGCCACAGCATGGCGAGTAGGTAGGGATACAGTAACCGACGAGAGCCTCAATACTACTAGACGGCACTTCCAAATTCAGCAGCACCATAGTAATGTACGAGATACTGAGTTCTTTGGTAGTTTAGACCCTGTCTTACAGGAAGAACTAAGAGCAGGTGTTAAGTCAGGTAAGATAGTAGGAGACGACGTGTTTGGAGGCAGTGGTGAACTGCCATTCTTAGTTAGTCGTTATGATTACAACTCTGCCATAGACCCTAACACAGGACAGTTAGCTGCTAAGAGTCTGCCTATTGAGACTGGTAGGCACTTTGGCACTACAGCTACAGCAGACTACTTCAATCCTAATACCAGATTTCCCGACAGGGACAAGGAGCAAGCAGGTAGTCTACGCAAGTGGCTAGCTGAAGACTGGGATGCCCCTATTGCTACTAAACAAGAGTTCATCAACAGAGTAGCCACTATCATAGATGATACTATACTCCCTACTAAAGTAGAGGGCAGCTTTGTTAGTTATAACTACAAGGACTTAGAGAGACAACTTAGAGGTTTGGTTGAGGAGTTTGAAATACCTAACGAGGGTATGATGAACACCTTAGTTCTAGACCCTGTGGTTAAGCAGGAGTTAAGTAACTTCAGTACCCTAGAGAGGGGATACCTCCAAGACCCTAGACCTTTACATGTACTAGACATAGGATACTTCAGCCCGCAGAATGTTGCGCGTAGTATGTTAGGCAGACCTGAGTTTGCTAAGTATGAGATGGAACTGTACGACTTCATACGCAACCCTAAGTACGAGAACAAGCGTATGGACTCGTATGAAGAGGGTACTAAGCGTGTATGGGATATTATCCATGACGCTGGGTACAATATGATTAGTTATCCTAACGCCCGTGAACCGCACGGAGCAGAGGGAGTCCCTAGTTTTATCATACCTAACACTGAATGGTCACCATACGTACCTCTAGTATCTAAAGAAGTAATGGATGGTCGTCCGACTATCAGCGCAGGCAACTATATTACCGGAGTAGCTGGTGGTGTAGGGCTTGGCTCTATGATATACACGGAACAGGAAGCACAAGCCAATGAGTTCCGTCGTCAAGTACGTTCAGTAAGAAATAATAATCCCGGCAATATCAAGGACTTAGGTATTGATTGGAAAGGGGAGACAGGTAAGACAGACTCAGGTGGTACCTTAGCCTCTGGTTCGTTTGAGATATTCTCAACACCAGAGTACGGAGTCCGTGCGTTAACGAGAGACTTGAAGACTAAGCGTAAGCGTGGGCTTACGACTATTAGACAGATTCTAGAAGTCTACGCACCTAACGGTAGGGAGAACGACACCAATGCGTACATACGTAGCGTTAGTCGTTCTGTTGGTATAGGTGCTGATGCACCTCTAAAAGATGAGCACATGTTTAAGCTCATAAAAGGAATCATCAAACACGAAGGTGGCAAGGAAGCTGTCAAGTACTATGATGATACAATAATAAGAACTGGTATGGAGATGGCTAAGTGAGTGATGACGTAAGCCACACGGAACTAGCGGTGGAGATAGGTCGAGTGCAACAGCAGTTAGATGATTACATCAAGGTACACGGAGTGACAAAGGCAGAAGTTAAGGCATTAGAGTCTAAGGCTGACCGGCAGCACGCTAACCTTATGGATAAGGTAGAAGCTAACGCGCAGGGTATTGAAGAAATAAAAGAGTCCATGACTAAATATAAAGGTTTTGTAGCAGGTATGTTATTTGTATTTGGTGCTATTTGGGGTTTGATGTTATTTCTTAAAACATGGATACTTAAAATTATAACTGGAGGTATTTAAATGAACGTATTTTTTAAAGGTTTATATAGATATATTTTAAATCAATTAATTGTTTTAGATTTAGTTGTTAACAGTTTAACGGGTGGTGACCCGTTTGAAACTGTATCCTCAAGACTTGGTAGACGTAACCGTAATACAGGTAATCCTTGCAAACCTTGTCAATGGATTTGTTGGGCGCTAGATAAGGTAGACCCTAACCACTGTGTTGACTCAGCTAAGTCTGATGCCAGTGATAGGGAAGTGTTCAGGCTCTAGTGGACGTATTCAAGAAAGGTATGGGGGGGCAGAGGCGTGACAGACATGCTCCCAGTAGGATTAAGGCTGAGTTTGGTAAAAGAGAAATGTCCACTATTGATAGAATACGGGTGTATTTCCAAGGTAAACCAAGCTCCCCCTATACTACTATGTTGTACAGGCAGGAGTATAACGACTTGAACAAGCACATACAAGGCAAGTATAGACGGAGACCTACTTACAAATGACAGCCCTGTTGACATTCTTTTCTAGTGGTAGGAACTGGATGCTGATACTCAGCGTAGCTGGTATGCTGTTCCTACAATGGTCAATGAATAACTACCGTGAGAAGCTAGAAGCTCAGGTTATGGCTGATGTAGCTACTGAGGTAGTAGTGGATGAACGACAGGCTTTCTCAATCGTATCGGAACGAGAAAGTAACGACGAATCCACAATGAAGGAGTGGGTAAAAGATGTGGAAGAGACTGGTACTAATACTACTGCTCTGCCTAGTACTCAGCGTGAGCGGTTGCTCCGTGTTCAAGAGTACGCCGAAACCTCCGGTTAGCTACAGTATCCCCTATAGCTACCTCCAGCATTGTGAGTTTGGTGGTTGGGAGTTCAATACAGTAGGTGAACTAGAGGCTGCTTATGTTGAGGCAGCCATGTGTGCGCGTACAGGTAACGAGGATAAGGCGCGTATACGGGAGTTAATTAGTGAGTGAGCAACGTAAGATAGTGATAGTATCGTGGGCGGACGCACACGGTTCAGATAAAGCTGTCACAGTAGATGACATAGAGCACGAACCCTACATGACAGATAGCCTAGGGTGGCTAATTAAAGAGGATGAAGTCGGAGTAACTATCTCAATGGATAGTTACCCCAACCATCCCGAAGATGTACATACTGTGGCGTTTATACCACGGGGTATGGTACGATGTATAACATACCTATCCGACGAGTAGTATGATAGGTATCATTACTATAGCGAAAGCTACAAGTAACAGGAACACAGCCCCTAACCAGATAGTCACGGTCTCTAAGAGGAACGAGGCTGTGTGCTTAAGCACCCTAGCTAGGGAATTCCACGACATTGTCAGGAAGTTCCAAGCCTTCAGCGTTAGCTTCGGCAAAGCCATGGTCGGCTAAGTTATCAGCGTTAAGTTCAACGGCAGTCATTGATACAATGTACTGCTTACCTGCTACATCCGTGAGAATCACATTGAACTCATACTCACACCCGTCTTCTGGTTCATCTTCGTTAATAGAAGCGACAACATACTGCAACACTTCTTTAGCCGGACGTTCTAAGTCCAGCGTGTAGAGACCATCGGTCTCGTTAATAATATCAGACATTATTTCTCCTGTGTATTTCACGTTCCACAAAGTATTTAATCTTGTGGAGGTCGTATATATCTGAGACACCTTCTTTGTGTCCCAATCTATAGCACGCTTTAAAGATATTACCTACATTGAAGTTCATATCTCGGTGTTCAATCAAATCACCCAGCTCTGAGGCATTGGGTGGAAGCTGATAGTAGTCCGAAGACCAGCCTTCCTGTCCTTCTACAACTCTTACTGAGTTCTCAAAGTCCTTCTCGGACACTCCATTAAGTCCCCGCTCAAGCGGGCTTGGTTCTTTAGCCATCACAGGTACTCCTCATACGGAGACTTGGCAAAGTTAAAGTTCGGACTTGCCAAGTCCCGCCTCATGTTGACGACTGTATCCATACCCTGTAAACAATTGTCACAGACCATAGTATCATCTCTCTGTTCAACTTTTCTCAGAACATCCTTAACTTGATGACCACATTCGGGACAAGTGTAATCATAGAATGGCAAACTTAACTCCCGATTTACGGAGAGCCTTAAGGTCGCGCTGTCCACCTACAAAGATAGACACATCACCATACTCGTCTTCAATCCGAAAGACATAGCGAGGACGCACTGAACGATAGGCTTCGTGCATACTGTTGTTTAGGTGCATAACACCGTAAACTATAAACCCTACTACCACAATGGTAGCTATAATAAGTGTAATTGTTTCCATTATTTCTTCCTCTTGTTGGAACATTTAGGACAGTGGTGTGGCTTGATACGCCAGAACCGTGCATTAGTAGTGAACCCACTACCACATTTGCTACAGAACTTTATAATCATAGTAGCTCCTTTACAGGGATAGGGTTTACCCTGCATATCCAATCTTCTACTTTCATAATTCGCAAGCTCCACCAACACAAGCAAGCTCTTGACTAGATGTGGTATTATCTTCTTCCTCACCTATATCTAAGTCAAGCGAAGTAGGAAAGTCTTTCATTAGCTCATTGTATTGGTCTTTAGTTATAGATTCATACGGGGCTTGAGGATACATGTGGTCATCTTTCGGAAAGAAAGAAACACCACTCATTATATCCCAATTCTCGTATACCCATGCTCCTACTTCCATCCATTCATCTTCTCGCACATAAATTGACACACTCGGTTTGTGCTCACAGTACGTTGTAGCGTAAGACTTCCACAAATCCAACTGTTCAATTGCTCCGTAGTCGTCAACAGTCTTACTTCTAGCAGGACTAGCAATCGGGAACGAGAAGACCAGTTCCGAAGGGTTGTTGTTAGCCTGCTCACAAGGGACACCTGCTTCAATAAGAGCGTTACAAAGAGGGTCGTTAGCATCAGCACGAACTCTTCGGATGTAGTACCGACTGTACCTCGGATGTATACCAGAGGAACTATCAACCAACTGAGAGACAGTACCACTAGGCTTAACGCAAGTAATAGCGGTAGACTCAGTAAGTCCAAGAGCAGCGGCAGTTTCCTTGTTTTGTTCAATTGCTATCTCCTTATATACAGACAAGTCCACACCCGCTTTGGAAAGCTTAGGGTGGTCGCAGATACCCGTGAGTGAAACACCCAGAAGGCGCTCATCTCTTGTGTTGTTAGACCATACTTTCCGTAAGTAACGGAATTCTGTAAGTCCGCTCTGTAGTGTCCCCAGAACGGTAGCAAGTCGAATCTTTCGCTCAATATCTTTGTGTACATCACCCTTCCTCAGTACTACTTCACTGAGGTTACAGAACTGTTGGGGTCTGAGGACAATCTCAGAACAGGGGTTTGTTCCAAACTCCCACTCACTATCACGTCGGTCAGGACACAGCCTTTGGCTAGCCTGTCGATTGAAGATACCTCGTTCCCCAGCCTTAGAGTTATAGAGTGAGTGCCACTCTTGCATGAATATACCCATGTCTGGTTTCTCGGTGTAACATACGGAGTTGTTAGCGAGTGCTCGCTGTGGTTCAGCGAAGTACCACTCCCCTGACTTAGCGTCCCGCATCCGTGCATCAGTAAGGTTAGAGAGACTGAGCAAAGCAGAGCGCCTAACCCCACCGCATACAACCACTTCAGCAATTTTGCAAACAACATCGTGCACCTCCAGTGAGTTTAACCTTCGTCCGGCAGCTTTCCTAAAGACTTCGACAATGAAGTTGAAGAGTTGTTCAAGTGGCTCTGCACCTGAACTCCTACCTCCAAAAGTTTTGAGTCTAGCTCCAGCGGGGCGCAGTCCAGATGTGTCCCATTGTGGAATCTGACCTGCGTAGAGCAGCCCAATAAGCTCTTTAAGTGCGGCTGCCCATCCAATTTTACTATCTCGTACTCGTATTGTAGTATCAGTCTCATGTAGTTCTTCTGCTACCTCTGGTAGTTTGTTAATAAACTGCCGCTCAACTGAGAAACCCACGCCGGTACCACACATCAGTATGTATAGTATCTCATCAAACACTCGGATATGGTCAATGGGTGTGTAAGCACAGTTGTATCCTGCTACATTGTCTCGCTCTAGCGCTGCGCCTGCTGTCATCATACAGCGCATACTAGGCATAATCTCCATGTTGTAGATGGCTTCTCTTAGCTCATCCCATGGTATGTCGGGATTACAATCGTACTTCTCTTTCATATAGTTGATGTATCTATCAACTGTTTCGTCCCAGTTTTCACGGCGACCTTCATCATCTAGATACCTAGCGTACCTAGACTTATATATGTACTCCTGATATGGTGTCATTGAGACTCCTGTTCTAACTCCTTGATACGCATACTTGCATCGTTGATAGTGTTTTCTACGAATTCTATCTCTTCTTCAGACATACATCCATCTACCATCATATACGCGTCTTCCAAATCTTTCAATATATCACTCATTAGGAACTTCCTCTTCGCCTCGTAAATACTTGATAACCCTATCTTCAAACTTGTCAATCAGTTCCTCAGAGGAGATGCTAAGCACCTCCACCAAGTAGTCAGGGTCAGACTCACGAAGCCTAACCAATTCAGAGAGTTCCTTTTCATCTAAGAACTCTATCATTAGAAGGGTATCTCCTTTTCTTTATCCGGTACTACCATAGTAATACCAGTGGGCACTGACACTTTCTTACCTATGTACTCCTCTCGTAAAGCTATAGTGTACCTATCAGAAGTGTTCCTAGCGCGAAAGATAACATAGACTACGGTTTCTAGTTTCGTCACGTCACGTTCTACCTCTACTTCCATAAGAACATCTTCAAGTAAAATGTGTCCAGATGCTTTGAACTCAGCATCCGTGGGTGCACTTCTAAAGCGGGGCGTACCACCAGCTATTGCACTCATACCAGTACTCCTTCATCTGCTTTCTTGAGTAACTTCCTGCTCCGTAAGTTAGCACCGCAATCATTACATTTATATCTCTGGTATTGTTGAGTCTTAGTACGCTCCACTCCATTAGCCTTAACATTCGTGCTACCACAATTCTTACATGTAGGCTCTGACACATCATCCAGCCACAATGCTCTATTTGGGTGGTTCGTAATCCAAGGAAGTAGCTCTTCATATAGTTCCTCCAGCAAGTCTATGTCCTTGATGTTGTACTCTTTCATCACCTTCCAATCCTTGGCATCGTTGTTCATACAACCTACCCAAAGGAGGATGCCTTTGTGCTGCATCTTAGAACCAATGTCAAGCTCTTGGCAGATGTAATCTAGCTTATTAGATGTGAACCTAAACTGCTTGCGTACTACCTTAAGCAAATCAATCTGATGGTATGTTGAGGGTGGTACATAGCCAAGCCTGACGAACTCTTTGTTAAGAGTCGGGATGTCAAACTTAGTACCATTATAGTGAACTACAACGTCTGCTTCATCGAGTAGTAACCACAATGCTTCCACCATCTCCTCTTCTGAGTGATGATAGATGGATTTATACTCAGTCTTAGAACTGTCGTACCACCGTGCTGCATAGCAGATAGTGTGTCCGGTTTCTATAATGTTATCAGTACCGATGTTAACCCTAAACATACCCCATGTTGCTACGATGTTAGGTGCTGTCTCAATGTCCAGCATCAATATCTTCATCGTCACTCCTTGCTTCTGCTAGCCATTCATCAGGTATCTGCCTGAGAGCAGCCTTGAAGCCATGCTGCGCTGCCCAGTCCATGTAACGGGTGGTGCTGCGCTTATCAATCTTATTGTTACGTTGAAACAGGAATCTAATATCCTCGTCAGGGTGAGCCTTACGTACCGCAATCATCTTCTTGCGTGTAGCTCTATCAAGCTTACCCTTAGTTTCAATTACTATACCATTAGGTAGGAAGAAGTCTGGTGTGTACCACCTAGTGGTGGCTACATTCTTAGACCCACAGTCGGCACACTCCGCTCTTGGTAGCGGCAAGTCGTACTCATAACTGTAGTCCTCATACTTGTATGGTATACCTTCGTCATCCAATTGCTGAGCAATGGTTGACTCTAGGTGTGACCTGAACCTTCCTTTACTCAACTTCAAACTCCGGTACTCGTGGTTCTTTTACTACCTTAGTTAGGTAGACAGGCTTATTAGAATAAGCGAACCCTCGTACTGATGGGTGACAAGCTTTCTTATAGTCACAGTAACTACACTTAGTACACAACTTCATGTTACCAGACTTACCATCTGGTTGTTCAAAGTCTGCTATCCGTTCAGCATCTTCTTCTTCACCATTAACTACCTGATGGATATCAATAGCTCGTCCTTTTATATCAGTAGTGTTTGCTACTGGTACTATGGCGTGCTTACCCAACTGCTTATCTACAAACAAGAAAGCAGTATCTAACGCCTCTCCTGTCTCCAGTAAGTGCGCTTGTCGGTAGAAGTCTAGCTGTGCTCGATAACCAAAGGTATCTGTTGTATCAGTAAGTCCTTGTTCTGTATACTTTTTATACGAGAAACCAGAAGCTGACTTAACATCTACAATCACATTATCAATGATAGCGTCTATCCTACCGGATACAGTCACCGCACGTATCTTACCATCCCAGTTGTATGTATAAGTAACCTCATACCTACGTTGTTCGTGTCGTACTGCGTGACCAGCAGCCTTAGCGATAGCTAGTGTAGTTTCTTCAATCATGTTGCCATAGAGGAACTTATACTTCACATCACCGCCTAACGTCTCAGGGTTCGGTGTGTTGTACTTGTACCACAACTGCCTCATGCAGTTGTTGCCTAGCATTGAAGCCCATACTTTATCCTTGTCCATCGGACGGAATTCTTCTCCGTCCAATGAACGCTGCATATGTTCTATCAACGCAGCTCCGTAACTTACGGAGTCTACGTCTGCTAGTCTATGGTCTGTATCGTTAGTGAGGACATCATAAATGTCCTCGACTAATGTATCTATCTGTTTACTCAAGGGCTTCCTTAACCAAGGACTGACCTGTTGAGTATACCCACAGCTCGTCAGCTACACGTTGTACTTCCTGAGTCATACGATTGATAGCGTCCTCACGGGTCTCATCAAGGATACCATCAAAGGCTGTTTCTACTGTGGTCACAATCTTAGTAGCGTGAGCCAGTGCGTTCTGTCGCACAATAGTATTATCAGCATGTGTTATTTCAAGTGGAAATGTCTTGCCCATTGAACCTGCTCCTTTAGCGGTTGTGGCTGTTGATTTTCCTGTAGGTTTCGCAGTAGCATCAATCTGCCACTGTCCATAGTTCTTACGAAGGACAGCGTTTACTTTCTCGCCTACCTTCTTAGCGTTGTATCCGGTGTTAATCTCGACACCATCTACTGTAGCATAATAAATCTTGAAAGGTTTACCAGCTCGTGAGACTTTGTCCTCGTGACGAGTCTCAGTTACCTCACCATTTACTTCAATTGTTTCTGCCATGGTTACTCCAGTATTATGCGTCCTCAAAGGAGAACGTCAGTGGAACTTTAAGTTTAGTTCCGGTTAATTCGTGCAATAGTTCAAGAACTTTGTACTCTGCTACGTCTTTAATTATGTCCCTTACACTATCATTAGACTCACAATCATTAGAAAAGTTCACATCAAATCCAATGGAATCATGGATTGTGTTAACTAACTTAACCTCATCAGGGTTTAATCCTATACAATAACAGGAAGACTGTGACATTATAAGTAGACCTAGTACAAAAGGTACGATGTCCCCAGTAGCAAACCCTTGCACTGGGTAGTTCTTAATCTGACTAGGGTTAAATGATGGTTCTGTCTGCCAGTGATACTTTGGTGGTTGCTGCTTGAAGAAGTACCTACGTCCTGTCTTGGACTCCCACATAGTCTCCTTGAGAATGTGTCCGTTCCATACCTCCTCACCATCTGTAGCCTCATCGTTAATGCGCCTCTCCATCGCATTGTGCCAAGCATTAATCCTAGGATACTCATTATACATCTGCTTGATGATATCCTTAACTAAGGATATATTAACACCTGATTGCTCAGCTAAAGTCTTAGCACCACCACCATATAGTGTACCAAACACTACACTCTTAACGATACGCCGTTCTTCTTTGGTCATGGTTTCTCCAAAGACTCGCTCACCAATAACAGAGTGTATATCTACTCCCCTCGTGATGTCCTGAATAAGAGCGGGGTCTTCACACAAGTCAGCCAAACCACACACTTCTAGTTGGTCGTAGTCTCCAAAGAATATGTGACCTCTTTCGAACCTACTAGTATACGTGTTCTTTACAATAGGTGGGTTGTTCTGTCCATTAGGATTGGAACTAGACAGTCGACCTGTAGCTGTAACAGCCTGATTATACTGAGGATGTACTAGGTCTGTGTCGTTACGGTTAAGTTGGTCAAGGATAGGGTCAATGTACGTACCCTGAATCTTAGACGCGGTACGTATCTGAAGCACTAGGTTGATGTACTCTTCAATCTTAGGGTGCATATGCTTACGGTACTTATCAATACTCTTCTCATCAACAGCAACACAGTCCTGTTTGTTTAGTGGTGTTTGCGCATATACCTTAGCAGCAGCAACATACATAGAAGAGTGTGTCATCAGCGCCTCGAACTCAACCTGTTTGAACTTATCTTTACCGTTCTTGTACGTCCCAACTAAGGTGCGCTTCTTATATTTAATATCTGGCGTACCAGCAATTAGGTGGCTAAGGGTGTGGTTAGATGTCACATTGACACCGTGGTCTACAGGTTCATCGCCTAGTATATCACGTATTAGTGTGTCAGCTTTGTCTTCTAACTCCTCGATAGTGTAGTGTAACCCTGCTTCTAGTTTGCGCATGTCTTCTAGGTCAACACACTCTCCGTTCCACTCAATCTCTTGTAGAGCTAGAGTGATACGAGCTTGCATATTAACTAGCATACGTAGTTGGTCGGACGCAGTTTCCAAGTACTCCATCTGCTTATCGTATACTTCTTCAAGTATGGTCACATCATCCGCACAGTAATCAGACAGAGCGTCTATGTCCATGTCTTCGGTCTGTACCCCAGCTTCCCACTGTGCTTTGAACGTAGTGTCCTTTGGGATAGTACAACCCCAGTACTCAGCTACTCTTTCAAGAGAAGCGTTAGCCTCACCAGTAATAAGATAGTGTATGACCATGGTATCGTGTATACCAATAATAGTAGTATGCCAAGCATGTGTACCTGCGTTCTTCACAAAGGACTGTCGTAGGTAATGAGCATCGAACTTAGCATTGTGAGCTACCAGCACTACCCGTCTTTCATTTATACCAGAATATAAATATACGGGCAACCCTGTTAGGACGTGGTCTCCATTACCATGAGCTACGGGTTTATCACCAGAAGCTCTGCGGTGTTTATACGCACTAGTAACGACATAGTTCTCAGGGTAGAAAGGGTCTGCCTTAAACTTAGACGGAGACTTTACAGTAGTCTCTGCATCAAAGAACACTAAGTCAGGTTCTTCACGTAAACATGTTAGATTAAGCGCATCCTCCACTAAACAACTCATGTGAATCTACCTCTCTCTTCATCAAAGTCTGCCTCGAACTTAGCGTGCTTAAGTGCAGGCTGCATCCTACCAGTGGTAGGCTTCTTGTTCTTGGCAATACTAAAGTATCGTTTGTCATCAACAGTAGGGTCTTTACCAATCATAATTAGTACATCAATCTCACCTTGTACACCAGTCTTGCTACCGTACAACTGAGACATGTTCAAGTACTTCTCACCTTCTGCTGTCCCGTCAGCCTGAATGATTGCGAACACAGCACCATACTTATCTGCCATGATACGACACCACTCAGCGAGCCGCTGCCGTCTACTAACATCATCTAAGTTATTGAAACCACTAACCTTTTCAAGTACGTTGATACCTATGAGTCCATAGTTACCGTCCTTGAGTTGTCGTTCAATATCGTAGATTGATAGTGCTGGTTTGTGGTATACGTCCAAGCGGCGACCATCCAAGAATTTTTGAAACTCAATGTTAGCCGCAGCAGGGTCAACAAGCACCTCACCAGTTGTATTGTTAAGTGCAGATTGAAGAACGCGCAATCCAACTTTCTCTCCGCCTTCTTCATTATTGAAGATAATTGCGTTTTGGTTGTCTGGTAGTTGACCCAACATATAAGTGAACTCCGATGTAAGGAAGGTCGTACCTCCAGTCTCTGGTCGTTTACCCACCACGATAAAGTCTGAGTCATGTATCTGTCCTACTGATTCGTTTAGCCTATCCAGCCGCCACTCTACACCACCAGAGAGAACGACGGTATCCACTAGATGTTCAACGTCCATGTCTACTAGACATTCTTCTTCCTGTTGGTTAATAGTGGCGACTGAATTCCTTTCATCTATAATAGCTTGAACTTCTGCCCATGTATCAGCATCCTCACTCTTATCTGCTAAGACTTGCTTAATGCGTGCCGCAGTATCCATATCACAAAAGGTATCAATAACATCTTCATTAATCTCTTCTGCTTTAATGTTGTCAATTATCTTTTCAAATACTATATACTGCATTTCCTTTAAAGCAGGATGGTATTTGATTTTGAATTGTAGTTTAAAGTCTTCCCAATCTACCTGTTCAGCATCAGGGTTATCATCGTACCACTTACGTACAGTCTGACTGATAACCTTAGTTTCTTTCTGGACTACATAGTTTGAGATGTACTCCTTGTACTTGTCAAAGTACTCACGCTCTCCAAAGAGAGCTAGTAGTTGTATATCTCCTGACATTTACTCTCCTTCAATAAGGTTATGTATCTCTGCGGTAATAGCAATGGTAGTATAATTCTTAGGGTCACTACGCTCAGACCTACGTACCTTTTCCTCACCGAATAACATAGTAATGGACTGCTCCATACTTTTAGCTTTCGCAACCACAGTTTCGTTATCATTATCTAACCAGATAACTATATGCTGATGTTTATCTGCTAGCTTAAATAGCTGTTCAGTCCTAGTGTGCACACCTAACAGTGGGTACGCAGTATACCCTGCTTTAGTACACTTGATAGCAGATAGCATATCTTCTACTATTACACATGTCATACCCTCTGTGTCATAATCTTCAGGCACTCCGTTGTTTGGAAACAACAAGCAATCTTCTTGCTCCATATACGGGTCTCTTTCCATAATGTACTTAGGTGGCGCATTAAACTTGCCCATAGGTCGGATTACTTTCACTACGGGAACTCTACGATAATTGTTATCTTCTGTTATGTCAGCACATAAGTACATTTCTACACTATCAGTGAACGTATTGTACCGTATGTCATACATGTTTATATCCTTAGTGCTAATACCCGACCTACCTAAAAAGCGTAGAGCGGCAGCACTGAAGTCTTCAGGTTGACACGAACCACTCCACTGTAGGCTTACCGGAGCGGTCTCAGCCTGATATTTCCCAAACGCAGCGTTGAGTTTATCATCAGCTTCTTGCTCGTCTTCCATAAGCATCGAGTGCGTGGGTCTACCACCCCAACTATCCTTACGGATAACAGCGTACCCTACACTACCGCAATTATGGCAGAAGGCTACCCTAGTCCACGGCTGGTCAGTAGGCACTGTAATATACAAACGCTTTTTAGTATCTTCACCATCAGGGCAGTCCTCGTGGTTGTATCTATACGTACCTGCGCCGCTACCAGCAGGCACTAAGGACTTAATCACCTTCCCTTGTATGCGACTGTCGTTGTTCTTGTAGCTCCTTAAGTATTTGCTCATCTTCCATCTTCTCTTTGTCAACTAGTTCATTCATAGCGTCAAAGGCTGACGCTCTACATACGGCACAGAGTGGGTCGTAGTCACCAATCCTTCGGTCAAACTGCCAGTCTGAGCCAGCCATTTCTTTGTTGCACGCTTGACATCGCATAGCTACACCTCCTGTATGGAGATAGCTACTACTTTTACATTGTCGAAGTCGTATACTATGCTGTGTATTTCATCATTGTCATACGCACCTGTGAACAGCATAGCACACAGTAGTGATGATGTCCATTCAGTACCAGCTATGAACTCATCTGAGTTAGCGTAGTACATACCATCATTACGTTTAATAACGTAACCTTTACAAATTGAGGAATTCATCTGCTTTCCCTCCTTTATGTTTCTTAGTAGGCAAACCACCTACCTTACCAAGGAACTTCTGTGCTTCATCACGTAGTTGCTCAGTGTCTCCAATACTAAAGAAGCCATGCACAATACCCTGTGCTTCCTTTAGTTTCTCTCGTGTTTCTAACGCACCCTTGGCTAAGATAACTGCGTGTTGCCACAGGATGAAGTTGTCGTAGGCATACGTCAGCATGGCTACCACGGATATAGCGAAACCAAAGGTGGCAATTGTCAGCCCAGTAAAGAAGGAATATGCTAAACCTACCAAACTTACCAACGCCATAAGCACTGCGACAGTAAGCTTCGGTCGCTTTGGGATATAAGTTTCCATACTAGTTCCTTATAGTTTTAATACATGATTAGTGAGGGTATCAATAAGAACAGTGTTCAAATCCTCAACCTGCTTAATTACCTTGGCATGGTCTCCATAATAGTACTTAACATTATCATCACAGATACCAATACCATATATTTCTACTGCTCCTTTACGGTTAATATCTCCAACAACCATAGATAGACCTTTGCTTGCACTACCGTAGTTGTGAGCGCATGTTGGTGAACCATCTGATAGAACGAGTAGTATTCTACGACGTTCCTTCCGTTTCTCAAGTCTGTCGTTAGCCCAGAGCACCGAGTCAGCGTCAGCATTACCGCCTGAGTGGTACTCAAACTTAGTGAACCTGTGTCCGATATCATCAGAGCTTACTCCATGTTCATGGAAGGGTTTGATAATAGCATTCTCAACACCACCTCCAGAGGTGGCAAAGGACAGTATCTCAACAGGTACTTTAAGTGCCGTGTTAAATACCTCATTGAGAGATGCTGCTGCGCTTGCAGCTACCTGCATTTTAGTACCGTACATAGAGCCAGACCAGTCTACCAAGATAGTAACGGCTGTATCAATATCAACAGCGTCAACCCTTCGCTTGAATATCTTTCTATTCCAGCTACCATCACCGACTTGAGGACAAGCCACTCGATACAGGTTTGAGTTATGGATTTTACCATGTTCTTTTTCCGATTCAAACTTAGACTTACGTCGTGCTTGGATAAGACGACGTACCCTATTTGCTAATGCTCTAGATTCTAGGTCGTTAATGCGCAAATCATTACGCCCAGACTTGTGAGTATAGTCACGCACCCTAACAGCACTATCAGGGTGCGGTTGCCACTCCCCTGTATTGAGGTATCTCTCGTCATACTCAATATGCTGTCCCTCTGGGTCTTGGTCAAGGATGCTCCCTTTACTATGGTCACTAAGTGCGAGGTCTTCCCACTTGACATTCTGGAACTCCTTCCTTGCCTGCTTGTCCCCATGGGCTTCATCGGAATCCACTTCGGACATGCCAGAACTACTGGCTTTCTTACCCTCTCCTTCTTCGCTGTCCTCACCTTGCGACCCATCACAGTCTCCTTCACATTCACCTGCATCTTCAGGTGGAGGCTCATCCTCACCAGTAGTCTTAACGAATATCTTTTGTGCTACCTTATATGCCTCCTCTGGAGTCTCAGCAGCACGCAGTTCGTCAACAAGACCCTCTTCAATAAGACGTTCGACCTCTGCCCTAACAGTAGGATGTACTGCATTGAGGTACTCCTCTGTTAGAGGTTCACCGTTGTTATCCCAGTCAGCACGGCTTGCTTCACACAAGCCAGCCATCACAGCAGCAGTACGAATATCATCAGGGAACTCATCAAGAGGGACATCACCAATGTTGTTGTCCCTAATCATACTCAGGTTATCTGCCATGCAGTACCCATTACCAAGGGACATATCAGCAGCGTCACCACGGTACAGCTTAGCGTGCTGTCGCTCCATAACATCATCTTCACAGAACCCATGGATGATACTCAGAATCTCTGAGTTAGTATCCCCTTCCTTGTAGTACTTCTCTTTAAGGTCAAAGGCTTCAGGTCTATCCAAATGCAGAGGCTCATGGATGTACATGTACCTGAGCAGAGCATAGTCCTTCTCGTTCATAGGAATCTTAAAGGATGGGAACACTACCTCACCATTCTTCTTAGCGTAAGCAGTCTTAGCTTCAGGGCTAAAGGATACACGAATACCCTTAGCTGCACAGCGTCGAGCTACTACACGTTGTAGAGTGTACCCATCTAGGATACTAGGTTTCTTAGCCATCGTCTTTGTCTTCCTTAATAATAACTACAAAACCATCGCAGTTACGGTTGTCTTTTTTGAATCCCGACAAGTCATCAAGGATACACCCTGTTAAGTCTCTAGTAAAAGAGGTACGTATAAGACCATTAGCTTCTTTCTTCTGGTCATCATAGTACCTAATCTCATACTCGGTAGGCTCTTTGCTCATAAGACACCTCACAGTTTAGTAGCTGTTACCTGCTTGTAGCAATCCTTAACAATCTCTTGGTCAGTAGATACTAGACGATTGAACACTGCCATACGGAAGCTAGCTTCCACATCACGCAGCAGTTCCAGACGTTCACACCATGAGATAAGCTCACGGATACTCATGGTCTGTAACAGCTTGCCTTCCTTGAAGGCGTTGCGAATCAGGTTGGCAATCTTAATCATGTCCTTAAGTACCATGTCAGGGATGTCAGGGAAGGACTGCTTCAACAGTTTCTTCTCCTCAGTCGGAGACATGTAGTCTACGTACACTGACTGACGGATACGGTTAAGGGTTGACAAGTCCTGCACCTCAGCAGTAAAGCTACCAGTGTGGTCGCCAGTACCATTGGTATTGTCTGTCAGCATAGCCCAGAACTTTTCCTCTGGTGCTTTCAAGGCACGAGCACAACCCTGTGCATCCTGCAACTGAAGGACATGAGGGTACTCAATACCTGACTGAATAGACAGCAGGATTGGTGAGCGAAACGCCTCATCAATACACCAGATACCACCATGCTTGAAGGCAAGCGTGGTGTCAGTATCCGAATGCTGGGTGATAGGCGTTCCGCTCTCTGGGTCTGTCACTACTGAGTTAGTACCGAGAAACTCCGACGCTTCCTGCTGCGGGTGGCAGCTAACGCGGAAGAAAGGGATGCGACACTTGGCTGCAATCTGTTCCAAGATACTAGTCTTACCAGTACCAGTCGGACCATAGAGGAGGACAGTACCCTTGTTGTGCATAGAGAACAGCACTTCTTCAACGTACTTCTTATTGAGGTAGTACTTGTCGTTGAACTCAGGGATGCGGTCTCTTACTTCCTCAGCCCAGTCCTCGTCCTTGAATAGAGGCACTGGAATATCAGGGATAGTAGAGGGTTTCCAGAACAAGGAGCTGAAAGCAACGTGTCCCTCTGGCATTTCAATAGTAGGAGTACCACCTAGGTACGCAGTGCGTTTAGTCATCTCCTCCTTCTGAGGTTTGCCTGACACCCCTGAGTTCTCCTGAATAGTTTCAAACAGCTTGCTACGTACATCTTCACTAGATGCCATCAGTCTTCTCCTAGTTTCTCTTTAACCTTAGCCACTATCTCATCATCACCAAGACCTTCGAACTCCTCAATAGTCTTAGCCAGATGTTCCTTCCATTCGATAACATCTTTCTTAATGTCATCAATCTCAATAGGCATCTCACTTATAATCTCTTCACCCAAACCAGTGAAGCTATCGAACATGTCCACCAGTGCTTCAGATGCAGCAGCGAATTTAACTTTAGCTTCCGCTAGTTCTTCTTCGCTACTTGCATTGTTGCAAGCATCAAGCGCTGTGGTGTACACCAGTACACGGTCAACCAGTACCAGCAGTGCTGAGTTGAGAGCGTTACCTACTGAGTGTTTGTTCTTGCTCTTGCTGTGATTTGTCATAACGTACATAAACGTTACCAACAGGGCAGGGTTAACAAGGTTCGTATCACCGAACCCTTCCTTATTAAACGTCATAGTTGCACTCACGCCGCTACTCCTTTCAAGCGATTGCTTTCGTAATCTTTAATGGCACGAGTCCTAGCTACGAACCGACCAGTCTTATGATTTGGCACATCCTTGGGCGAGCAAATAGCTACACCAGTACCTAGAATTTCTTTAGTTTCAAGGTCATATACATGAGCATGAGCCATCCACTTAATCTTAGAGGCTTGTTTAATGGTACGACCGAGAGCTGTGGCTCTACGTGCACCATCAAGGTCGTTGCTTTGTGTCAGTACCTTGATAAACAAACCTGTACCTTCAGGAAGAAGGTCAACATCGTACCGTGATTTCATAATAGTTTCCTATTTATAGTAACGAAAATGTTTAAAGACAGGGTGACGTAGTGACCCTTTCTTAGTTAGTTCTTGGTACTCTACCTCTACAGTACGACCAAGGACATTAGCTTGGGTTCTCCACATCTCCTCGCGCTGTGTATCAGTGAACCCAGTACCAACACCAACACGTTTACCTTCGTAATCAACGATAAGTTTACCGAGCCTACCTCGGTGCTTACCTTTACCTACTACCAGACCCACTACCTTAACATAAGCAGTGAGCTTTGGTTTTATCTTCACCCAGTCTGTGTGTTTCTTAGCATACCAGTACCCATTGGGGGACTTGGCAACAATACCCTCTGCTCCTAAGTCAAGGGCTTTCGTGTAGTATTCCTCTAGTTCTATAGGAGAAGTAACTTCGTAAGAGTCCGCGAACCTCACTATGTGCGTAGTGTCTGGCACAGGTTCCCAACCATCAGTCAGGGTGTGGTCACTAAGCAACCTCCACAAATTGCCCCACCTTTCTTGGTGATATGCTTCTGACACACCGTTCTTGTAGTCATCAACAGTGATGACATCAAAGATGACATACACTAAGTCATTACCCGCGTCTTGGTGTCTGCGAGCTAGACTAGACGCTTTCTCAAACCCATCAGGACTAACTAGCTCTCCATCAAATATAACAGTAGTGCCTTCCTTATACATCTTCGTAATGTCTACGTTAGTACGAAGCCACTGTTCGATACTGTCAGTACTGTACAGTGCGTTACCATCTCTAGTGAAGGACGCTGTGTTACCCTCGTCATCCATTAGGATGTGACACCTAATACCATCGTGCTTAATCTCTACGTTAACAGGATAGTCTAACTTATCTAGGTTCTCTACGTTAGCAGAGACCGCTAACATAGGCTTCCAACCTTGTACTACTTTAGCCATAGTTCTTTAGCCCCTTAAGTTTACGATGTCTGCTGATTAGTGATTTGTGTAAGTCATTATCAGCCAATGGGCATGACAGTACCGCAATCATCCTTACGCGCCGTTCCAGTTCCCGCTTGATGGCGGCGAGGAATAGAGCGTCGTTCAGCGGTAACTGTCGGCAGATAACCCCGTCGGGGTCCCTCCAACCAATGTGCAGCTTTTGCCACCCAAGCCACCGCGCCACCTGTTCTCTGTTAGTGGTCATCACTCACACTCCTTGAGTTTGGCGAGGGCTTCATCCAGCAAGCGGAGCAGGGTGTCAGCATCGCCTATCGAAACAGCACACTGATTGGCTGCATCTACAGGCACATTGCGTGGCTCAGTGCTGCCTTCTATGCGGTTTCTTGCCTTTCTTACTCGCGCCCGTATCTGTTCTATATCGTCAGTCATAGTTCTGCACCCTGTTCTACTTTGGCTAGGGCTTTGCGTATCGCATCACCACCGCAATCACACTTGTAATTATTGTGCGGATTTTGGTTTTCGGGGTGAGCCAAACAAAATCTGTCACAGAAGCCGTTTTCTGCCTGATAGCCTTGCCCTAAAGCCTCAACCAGTTCATCGAGGGCATCAACCTGTGCCTTGAGGCGTTCGCGTTCTGCGTCCTTTCGGTCGCATAGACTTGAGATTGCTTCGATGCCCACCTTCAATGCAGCGCAGTCAGACTCCAACTCATCGACACGGGCGAGGAGGGTTTGAACATCAGCCCGTAGCTGAGTCTTTGTCCAGCAGGTCTCAGCCCGTGCGCGTATATCGTCTATCTCACTCATTCCATTCACCCGTTTCCAGTAATTCGCGGAGCTTTGATTCTTGTGCAGCCCGAGCAGCATCCCAAGCAGCATCCCGAGCAGCAGACAAAGCAGCCCTAGCAGCAGCCCGAGCAGCAGACCGAGCAACAGCCAAAGCAGCATCCCAAGCAGCAGACCGAGCAGCAGCCCAAGCAGCATCCCGAGCAGCATCCCAAGCAGCCGACAATTCTTTATCGGTCGCTTCACCATTGGCGTACCGCTCTGCCACATCAAGTGCATCAATACTCCGCTGGTCTGTCATAAGGTGCTGAACCTGACGCGCACACCAGACAGCAAACAGACGAAACTCACGGTCATAGCCATCAACCACTCTGAGACACCACAAACAGTCGTCCAGCCCGTTAGAGTCCAGCACCACAGTTAATGGCAGCGGTTCATCATCCGCTTTCGTTTTACCCAAGTGCGTCAGTAGTCTCTCCCAGCCATCTTTGCAGGGTGAGTGTTTGCGTATGGCGTTCAGTGTTGTCGTTATCTCACTCATTGGTGTTTTCTCCCATCCCATCCCCACGCACTCCGATCAGGGGCGCAGCGTCCGTA
>Ga0209475_10000810_pt1 | contig 49132 bp, 46 predicted proteins | sample tdDd471_FD_187128 | JGI IMG/M metagenome (GOLD analysis project Ga0209475, IMG submission 187128) | Marine sediment microbial communities from the Atlantic coast under amendment with organic carbon and nitrate - tdDd47.1 (SPAdes)... | ecosystem: Environmental > Aquatic > Marine > Coastal >... | reverse complement strand
ATGTTTGGACGGCTCAAAGACTTCCGGCGGATTGCAACACGATATGACAAAAACGCGAACAACTTCCTTGCGGCACTCTGCATCGCAGCGTTAATCTGTTACTGGATTTGAATGAGTCTGGACCCTAGGATTACAGCAGACCTCCACGTAAAATTGATGCATGCGAAAGCCAAAGATGAAGTACTTTCAGAGTATACGAGGCAAGGCTTTTTGGATGGGCACAGAATTGATTTTCTGAATGGCCGTGTGGCACTTGATCTTGAATGGAACAGCAAAGATCAAACGTATGATCGCGATCTATATGCATTTTCTGCCTTTTATGAGGCTGGCGCCATTGACGTCGGCGTTATTTTGACCCGGGGAGCATCACTGGATAACACTTTTTTCCGGTCACTCGGCAAGGTCCTGAACAAAGACGGTACTGCAGGGAAAGACGATGTTTACAGAAAGTTCGGGGCCTCTACCACCTGGATGGGGAAACTACTTTACCGCTTAGACGCAGGAAGAAATGGCGGCTGCCCGGTACTAGCAATCGGAATAACCCCTGACTGCGTAGCTGAATAGCCTTAGCCTTAAAATTTCGCCAAATAAGGATTGGAACAAAAAAGAACGGAGCGATCCAACGATCACTCCGTTCTTTTGGCAACATATTAAAACCAGGATCAGAACTCCTGCCAATCATCGTCGTCGTCAAACCCGGCGTCATCGGCCACTTCTACCGCAGGCAATGGCTTCGGAGCCGCTTGGCGAACCGGAGCGGGCCTGGGGCTCGGCCTTTGTTGCGTCGCTTGTTGAGACGCCTCGGCTTTGTGCGACGGTTCTTCCGCCACCGGCGTCATCCGCTTTTCGCCGGTATTGAAGAATGTCAGAAGACTGTTCAGGTCAGTCGCCTGCGTATCCATCGATGAAGCAGCGGCATTGGTCTCTTCGACCAGCGCAGCGTTTTGCTGGGTCATTTCGTCCATTTGCGATACGGATAGGTTGATCTCATCGATGCCCGTCGCCTGCTCTTTGCTTGCCGCCGCGATTTCCGTGACGATATCCGTCACCTTCTTCACCGCATTGACAATATCACCCAAGGTTTCACCGGCTTGGTTAACCAGTTGCACCCCTTGCTTGACCTGGCTCCCTGAATTGTCGATCAGAGTTCTAATTTCTTTCGATGCATCGCTTGAGCGTTGAGCGAGTGAACGCACCTCCTGGGCAACCACGGCGAACCCTTTACCCGCATCGCCCGCCCGGGCGGCTTCCACTGCGGCGTTGAGCGCCAAAAGGTTAGTTTGGAAAGCGATCTCATCGATCATGCCGACAATATCGGAGATCTCGGTGGATGAGCTTTCGATGCTGCCCATGGCATCAACGGCCGTGGAAACGATCTCGCCGCCCTTGGTCGCCGTATCGCGGGCCGAAATGGCCAGTTGATTGGCCTGCTGGGCGTTCTCAGAATTTGCCCGAACCGTTGCCGTCAGCTCTTCCATAGCGGCGGCGACTTCCTCAAGGCTGGAGGCCTGTTCTTCAGTGCGCGACGCCAAATCGGTCGAGCCGTGGGCGATCTCACTGGCCCCGCCGCGGACGGTATCGGCGGCCTCGATCACATTCTTGACGATTCCGCTAATCCGCTCGGCCATGTTGTTGGAATCATCTTTGAGGCGAGCGAACGCCCCCTGGTAATCTCCCGCCATCCGCTTGGTTAGGTCGCCCGACGATAAGGCGGACAGAACCATAACGGTTTCATCAATCCCTTGCGCCATGGTCGAAATCATCTGATTGAGATGCTCGCTCAGTGCTTTAAGGCCTTCATCTTCACCGTCAAAATTCAAACGCGTCGTTAAGTCGCCCGCTTTGGCTGATTCAGCAAACCCGGCAACATCTTTAACAAAAGCCAGAACTTCCTCATTCTTTTTGGCCTCCGCCTTCGCCGCCTCAGCCTGCTCGGCTTCCAGCCTGTTTTTCTCAATCGCATTATCTTTGAAAATTTGAACCGCCTTGGCCATTTCACCAATTTCATCGGTCTGGTTCAGATCAGGAATCGGCGCATCAAGGTTGCCCTCAGCCAGGACCAACGTGGCCTCCGAAATATTCCCAAGACGACTGGCGAGGCTGCGACCGAAGGTTATGGCCAGGAAGAACGCCAAACCAAAAACGATAATCGCAGCGATCCCGATGACGATTTCAGAGATAAGCACCAAATTGGCGGCGTTGTCGTTTCTTTGGTCTATCTCATTGCGGATAAGGACTTCCGCTTCTTCGGACAACGCCACAAATTTTTCAAAAGCATTGTCGAACTTTGTTTCTACATCGCTCCCCGCGCCAGCATCAGCCCCGCCGGCTCCTTTACTTAGGTCGTAACGAATTTTAGCACTATCGATAAAAGATACGACCTGCTCTCTAACGCTGATTAATTTTTTACGCACTTCCTCCGACTGTGTCGGGTAGAACGTTTCCTCTTCGTTTTTTGCACCTTTTAGAATGGCGTCGGTAAAAAACAGGGTTTCATCGAGAAGTCTCCAGACCTCGTTGACGTCTTCGCTGTCATCTCCAGCCATAATTTCTTCAAAAACTAGGTGCGCCGTGGTTGCGGTTAGTTTGATTTCCATCGCCGCATCGGCCAACGGAACCAACTCAACGCCAATTTGTTTTTGATTGTCGCCGATCGTTTCGACGAGGACGAAGTTGGTGATACCCGTCACCAACGTCAGAATCGCCATCGTTGTGAATGCGTAGAGAAGCTTTGTCCGAATCAACATGTTCCGGTTCCCATTTTATTTGTCTTGCCCACTGTGTGTGAGCCTAACGGAATTGATAATAATTCCAAAACAAATCCAAATGAAATTTTATCGGCTAGCAATCTACCTCGCGAAATTGGGTAATTCCCACGCTTGCGCGGCTTATTCTTTTGTGTATAGTGCGCTCCCTTGAAATACCTCCTTGCCGGAATTGTCCGGCTATGCCCGCAAAAACGAGCTCTTCCAATGGTTGGATAGATCTCGTTGGGTTGAGAGAAGCCATAGGGAGCATTGTAAAAGATGCCTTGCTACGAGAGCGTGATCATTGCACGCCAAGACATCTCCGCACAGCAGGTCGACGGCATTGCCGATCAGATGACCGCGCTGGTTGAGGAGAACGGCGGTAAAGTCGCCGCCCGCGAATACTGGGGCCTTCGGAAACTGGCCTATAAGGTCAAGAAAAACCGTAAAGGTCACTACGTTCAATTCAACATCGACGCCCCGGCGCCCGCCATCCACGAGATGGAACGTCAACTGCGTTTCCACGAAGACGTGCTGCGTTACCTGACCATCCGTGTGGACGAGTTGTCCGAAGAGCAGTCGGTGATCATGCAGTTCAAGGACCGTGGCGACCGCCCCGAGCGTGGCCGTCGTGACGACCGCCCGCGCCGCGATGATCGTCCGCGCCGCGAAGAAAAGTCCGAAAAATCCGACGACAAGTCGGAAGGAGGTGAAGAATGAGTGGTCCCGGACGTTCCGGCGGAGGCCGCCGGCCTTTCTTCCGCCGCCGCAAAACCTGCCCGTTCTCCGGCGACAATGCGCCGAAGATCGACTTCCGCGATGTCAAGCTCCTGAGCCGCTACATCTCGGAACGCGGTAAAATCGTGCCGAGCCGCATCACCGCCGTTTCCGCAAAGAAACAGCGTGAGCTGGCCAAAGCCATCAAACGGGCCCGCTACCTGGCCCTGCTGCCTTACGTTTCCGAGTAAGGGGGAGGACGCATCATGGAAGTGATCCTGCTAGAACGCGTGGAAAAACTCGGCCAGATGGGCGATGTGGTGTCGGTGAAACCCGGCTTCGCACGCAACTATCTGCTGCCGCAGAAAAAGGCGCTGCGCGCCACCGAGGCCAACAAGACGGCCTTCGACGAACAGAAAGCACAGCTTGAAGCCGAAAACCTCAAGCGCAAGTCGGAAGCCGAAGGTGTTGCCGCCAAAATGGACGATCTCAAGGTGACGATGATCCGTCAGGCCGGTGAAGCCGGTCAGCTTTACGGATCGGTCAACGCCCGCGATATCGCCAACGGCGTCACCGATGCCGGGTTCACGGTATCGCGCAGCCAAATTTCTCTGGCCAGCCCGATCAAGACTCTGGGCCTGTTCCCGGTCGCCGTGGCTCTCCACCCGGAAGTCGCCATCGACGTCACCGTCAACGTGGCGCGCTCCGAGGAAGAAGCGACGATTCAGGCCGAAACCGGCGTGGCTCTGATCAGCAAGGACGAGGAAGAAGAAGCTCCGGAAGCCGTGCCGGCTGCCGAAGAAATCTTCGAAGAAGACGTCCTGGCCGAACAGGCTGCCGAGGACGAAGCTGAGGAAGCGACTGAAGAAGCTCAAGCCGAAGAGGCCGCCGAGGAAGAAGAAACCAAAGAAGAGGCTTCCTAGTAAGCTTTTTCCGGTTTTTCATCGGTTTAAAATTTTGAATGGCGCGTCCCATGTGGCGCGCCATTCTTTTTGCCCACCCAACCCCAAATATGGTATGCTGCAAAAGCTTGAGCCCCATATTCTGCATACAAGTCTAATTTTAAATTATCAGGCAACAGTTATCCCCATGTTCCACTCATATCCCCATAACGATATCGGTGGGGATGGTGGTAGGGTCCCGGCCCATGGCTGAACCGATTTCACATCCCGCCTTCGGAGAACCGGAAGGCATCGACAGTGCGGAAGGCATCGCAGGCTTCCGCACTCCCCCGCACAACTACGAGGCAGAGAAAGCCCTCCTGGGCGCCGTCTTCGCCAACAACAAGGCCTATGAAAAGGTTTCGGAATTTCTGCGCCCCGAACATTTCGCCGACCCGGTTCACGGTAAAATTTATGAAGCCTGCGCCCTATTGATCGAGCGCGGCCAAATCGCCAACCCGGTAACGCTGAATAACTATTTTCAGAACGACGAGTTGCTCAAAGAAGTGGGTGGCACCAAGTATTTAGCGGAGTTGGCGGCCAGCGCGGTGACCATTATCAACGCCCAGGAATACGGGCGCATCGTCTTCGACCTCTACCTGAAGCGCGAATTGATCAACTTGGGCGAAGACGTGGTCAACGAGGCCCATTCGGCCAATCTCGCCGAAGACGCCAGCCAACAAATCGAAAAGGCCGAAGCCCGGCTCTACAACCTCGCCACCACCGGCGAAACCGAAAGCGGCTTCGAGCATTTCCGCGAGTCGATCATCAAGGCCGTCAACATGGCCGAAGTGGCCCACAAGCGAGACGGCAGCCTGGCAGGCGTCACCTCGGGTCTGCGCGACCTGGACGCCAAGCTGGGCGGGCTGCATCCGTCGGACCTAATCGTGCTGGCGGCTCGTCCTTCCATGGGCAAAACCGCGCTTTGCACCAATATCGCCTACAATGCCGCCGAGGCCTTCGCCCGGAGCGGCGGCGACGAAGGGGCGGTTACAGCTTTCTTCTCGTTGGAAATGTCGTCCGAGCAGTTGGCCGGACGTATTCTCTCTGAGCGGACGAGCATTTCTTCGGATTCCATGCGTAAGGGCACCTTGCAGGATGAGGAGTTCGACAAGCTGGTGATCGAATCCCAGAAACTCTATCAACTGCCGCTCTATATCGACGACACCCCGGCCCTTTCAGTCAGCGGTCTGCGCGCCCGCGCCCGCCGACTTCAACGTCAGCATGGCCTGGGACTGATCATCGTCGACTATATTCAGTTGCTCTCACCCAACCCGGGCTCATCGTCACAGGGCAACCGCGTTCAGGAGGTTTCGGAAATGACCCGGGGTCTGAAAACCCTGGCGAAAGAATTGAACGTGCCGGTGATCGCGCTCTCTCAGCTCTCGCGTGCCGTCGAACAGCGCGAAGACAAACGGCCTCAGCTTTCCGACCTGCGTGAATCGGGATCAATTGAGCAGGACGCCGACGTTGTGATGTTCATTTTCCGCGAACAGTATTATCTTGAGCGGGCAGAGCCGATGCAACGGGGTGAGGAGTCGACGGAGAAACATGCGGAACGCTATGAACGGTGGATGGAGCGCTGCCAGAAGGTGGCCAATAAGGCCGAACTGCTTATCGCCAAGCAACGGCACGGCCCCATCGGCAGTGTCGATCTGTTCTTCGACGGCAACTTCGCCCGCTTCGGCGATTACACCTCCGACGACCACCTACCCGACCATCACTAACCGGACGCCCAACCCATGACCCAGCCGCCGGACCACTGCACGGCCATCCTGACCGTCGATCTGGAGGCTTTGGTCAACAACTACCGGACCCTCAGCGCCGCCGCAAAAACAGCCGAGTGCGCCGCCGTGGTCAAAGCAGACGCCTATGGGGTCGGCATGGATCGGGTCGCCCCGTCGCTGGCGAATGCAGGCTGCAAAACCTTTTTCGTCGCCACCCTTGATGAAGCTATCGCCCTTCGCGGCTTACTGCCCGATGCGGCCATCCATATGTTCAACGGCCTAATGCCAGGCATGGAGAAAGACCTGCGCGCCCATCGCATCGTGCCGGTACTCAATAGCCTGGGCGAAATCGATCTTTGGACCCACTTCTGCCGCTGGGCAGAAAAACGCTTGCCAGCCGACATTCATATGGACACCGGCATGAACCGCTTGGGCCTGCCCCTCAAGGAGCAGGAGACGCTCTTCAAGTCCCTCGACCGCCTGGACGCCATCGAACTGGACATGGTGGTCAGCCATCTGGCCTGCGCCGATGAAATCAAACACTCGATGAACCGTGAACAGTTACGCGCCTTTGAGCATATCCGCGCCCATATCGAAACCGGTCGCGCCAGTCTCGCCAATTCATCGGGCATCTATCTCGATTCAGGCTACCACTTCGACGTGGCACGGCCCGGCTGTTCGCTCTACGGCGTCAATCCACGCCCCGAAATCCCCAACCCCATGTCCAACGTGGTGCGGTTGCAGGGTCGCATCCTTCAGGTGCGCGACGTTGACAGGGGTATGAGCGTTGGATATGGTGCCACTCACGAGGTCGAAAAAGACGGAAAAGTCGCAACAATCGCAGTGGGTTACGCAGACGGATACCTGCGCTGCCTAGGCAATAAAGCAGCCGTTTTCTTCAACGATCTCAAGGCTCCGGTGGTGGGCCGGGTTTCCATGGACCTGATCACCATCGACGTTACCGGCATTCCGGAAAATCTGTTGCATCCGGGCGCACTGGTCGATGTGATTGGGCCGCACAATCCGATTGATTCTATCGCTGAAAAAGCGGGAACCATCGGATATGAAATTTTGACCAGCCTGGGGGCGCGCTACCACCGGGCATATACGGGGGGCGTCGCGCCGGTACTATGAGTTTCCTTCGCACCATCGGCAGAACCTTTATTGCGTTCCTTGCGACCTGCGGCCGTTTAAGCCTTTTTGCCGGCCGTGCGCTTTCGCATATTGTCCGCCCGCCTTTTTATCCGCGCATCGTTGTGCGCCAAATGATCGAAATCGGCTATTACTCACTGCCGGTTATCGGCCTGACTACGGTCTTCACCGGCATGGTCCTGGTGCTCCAGACCTATACTGGATTTTCACGCTTTTCCGCTGAAGGGGCCGTCGCCAACGTGGTCGTCCTTGCCATGACCCGGGAACTGGCCCCGGTCCTCGCCGGGCTGATGGTGGCGGGAAGAATCGGCGCTTCCATGGCCGCCGAAATCGGCACCATGCGGGTGACCGAGCAAATCGACGCATTGACCACCCTTTCAACCAACCCGATGAAATACCTCGTTGCTCCGCGCCTGCTGGCGGGTCTTTTGGTCTTGCCGCCGCTGGTCCTGATTGGCGATATCATCGGCGTGTTCGGCGGCTATCTGGTCGCCTCATATAAGTTGGGCTTCAATCAAGCGGGGTATCTCAAGAGCACCTGGGACTTCGTCCAAGCAGCCGACGTCATTTCGGGACTGGTCAAGGCCGGCGTGTTCGGCTTCATCATCACGCTGATGGGCTGTTACCACGGCTATCACTCGAAAGGCGGCGCACAGGGCGTTGGCGCAGCCACCACCAACGCGGTGGTTTCGGCCTCAATCCTGATCCTCTGCTTCGACTACATTCTCACCGAACTATTCTTCGCGGGGAAATAACAGATGAGCGACACCCCGAAGATTAAATTACGCGACGTCCATAAGGCTTTTGGCCGCAAGGTGGTGCTTAACGGCCTCGACTTAGACGTAGACGAAGGCGAGTCCGTCGTAATCATCGGCGGGTCGGGGACCGGCAAGTCGGTGACGCTCAAATGCATCCTCGGCCTGCTCCACCCCGACAGCGGCACGGTGGAGGTGGATGGTGAATCGGTGGTTCACATCAACCAGCGCAAACGCGACCGCATAAACCGTAAATTCGGCATGCTGTTTCAGGGGGCTGCCTTGTTCGACAGTCTGCCTGTCTGGGAGAACGTAGCCTTTGGTCTATTGGCCGAACACCGCTGCACACGGGCCGAAGCCAGAGACATCGCCGTTGAAAAACTGGCCCAGGTGGGAATGCCCGCCGAAGTGGGAGATCTCGCTCCTTCCGAACTATCTGGCGGCATGCAGAAGCGCGTCGGCTTGGCCCGCGCCATCGCCGGAGACCCGGAAATTATTTTCTTCGACGAACCGACCACCGGGCTCGACCCGATCATGGCCGACGTGATCAACGATCTGATCGTCAAATGCGTCCAAGAGCTTGGCGCCACGGCGCTTTCGATCACTCACGACATGGCGAGCGCACGCAAGATCGCCGACCGCATCGCCATGCTCTATCAGGGCAAGATCATCTGGCACGGCACACCGGAAGAAATCGACAAAACAGACAACCCCTACGTCGAGCAGTTCATCAACGGCCATGCCGACGGCCCGATCAAAATGGCAGTGAAGGCTTAAATTGAACTTTCACTCAATTTAATCATTCCAATATCGCCCACCAAATAGAACGGTCCCAGCATTCAGCCTTCTCCGGCTTGCCAAGCCCCCCCGAATCTCATAATTCTTGATGTTTAATTCCCCTCGCCCTGGAGGCATACCCTTTGGCGAAATCCACCATCCAATTCGTCTGCCAGCAATGTGGCGCCGTCTATAAAAAATGGGCCGGGCGCTGCGATGCTTGCGGCGAGTGGAATAGTATTTCGGAAGAAGCCGCCCCGGAGGCTATTCCCAAGGGATTGGGCGGCGGCAAAAAAGGCCGCAGGATTGAGTTCGTTGGTCTGGAAGGCTCGGAACCCCAAGCTCCGCGCCGGGTTTCGGGCATCGCCGAATTCGACCGGGTTTGCGGCGGCGGCCTAGTGCCGGGTTCTGCCCTGCTGGTCGGCGGGGATCCGGGCATCGGCAAATCAACCCTGCTTTTACAGGCCGTCGGCAGACTGGCCGCCCATCACCGCTGCGCCTATGTCTCGGGCGAAGAAGCCGTCGATCAAGTACGCATGAGAGCCCGGCGGTTAGGCTTGGCCGAGGCCCGAGTCGATCTGGCCTCGGCAACCAACGTGCGAGATATCTGCGCCACATTCGACGATAAAGACACCCCCGATGTGGTGGTTATTGATTCCATTCAAACCATGTATGTCGACAGTTTAGATTCCGCCCCCGGCACGGTCGCCCAGGTGCGCACCTCTGCTCAGGAATTGATCCGGCTGGCCAAGCGACGCGGGTTCTGCGTAGTGCTGGTCGGCCACGTCACCAAAGAAGGGCAAATCGCCGGGCCGCGCATTCTCGAACATATGGTCGATACGGTGCTGTATTTCGAGGGCGACCGGGGACACCAGTTCCGCATCCTGCGTGCGGTGAAAAACCGCTTCGGCGCGACCGATGAAATTGGTGTCTTCGAAATGACCGAGGCCGGACTTTCTGAAATTGCCAATCCCTCAGCCCTGTTTCTTGCCGACCATCGCGGTGAAGTCAGCGGCTCGACGGTTTTCGCCGGGATGGAGGGCAGCCGTCCCATGCTGGTAGAAATCCAGTCCCTACTCGCTCCCTCGCCCTATGGCTCCCCTCGACGTTCAGTCGTCGGCTGGGACGGCAACCGACTTTCGATGATCATGGCGGTACTTGAAGCCCGCTGCGGGATCGCGCTCGGAGATAACGACGTCTATCTCAACGTGGCGGGCGGCCTGCGCATCGCCGAACCGGCGGCTGATTTGGCGGTTGCCGCAAGCTTGATCTCGGCGCTCAACAATCTGGCCATGCCTGCTCAAACGGTGGCCTTCGGAGAGGTGGGCTTATCGGGCGAGGTCCGTCCGGTCGGACAAATGGAAGCGCGCATCAAGGAGGCGGCGAAGCTCGGCTTTAAACGCGCGATCGTGCCCGAAGCCCCCTCATCAACAAAAGGCAAACGCAAGGGACTAGGCGCGGGCGGGTTGGACGTGCTAGAAATCCGACACCTAAACGACCTCGTCAGCGTTTTCCGCGATTTAGCGGCGGGCGGCGGCGAGACGGCGGCGAAACGGGCTTAGAGTTCAGTCACATATGGAAAATCTCCCCGTCAATGCATTCGATCTCGGTGTGGTGGTCATCATTGGCCTTGCCGCTCTGGTCGGCTTGGCGAGCGGGTTTATCAAAGGCGGGCTCTATCTTGTTTCTTGGGCCGGTGCGGGTTTCGCCACTCTATACGGTTTTCCCTATGCCCGCCCCTACGCTAACGATTTCATCAAAACGCCCTGGCTAGCCGATCTGGCCGCCGGGATTGCCGTTTTTCTCATCGCCCTGATTGTCCTAACCCTGATCAGTTCCCTCATTGGCTCCTGGGTGCGCAACAGTCGGCTGAATGCCGTGGACCGCTCTCTTGGCATGTTTGCCGGGGTTATCGCCGCCATCGTCATTCTTTGCGGCGCTTACACCCTGCTTGGCGGCATCTGGCCGGAAGACAGACGACCGGCCTGGGTCAAAGACGCCCGTTCTATTCCTCTGCTAGAAGAGGGGGGGCAAAAGCTCCGAGGACTGATTCCTGGCGAAAGCGCCAGCCTGGGTGAGAAAGCTTTGCGTGATGCCCAGGATCGGGCGACGAAAGCCATGGATGCACAGGAAACATTGCGGAATTTTCTTGAACCTACGCCAAAGCCCGTTAAGAAGGGCACTGCCGACGGTGCCTATAGCGAGAGCGAACGGCGCGAGATGGAGCGCCTGATCGAAGGCAGCCGATAACAGCCGAGACATGCCTATGATTACACACCACCCTTTCGACGACGACAAGCTCCACGAGGAGTGCGGTGTTTTCGGAATATTCGGCCACGCAGAGGCCGCCGCCCATACCGCCCTGGGCCTCCACGCTCTCCAGCATAGAGGCCAGGAAGCCGCCGGGATTGTCAGTTGCCGGGAAGGCAAGGTGTTTAACTCCCACAAAGCCCTCGGCCATGTGGGCGACAACTTCAACTCGGAAGACGTCATCGGCCCCCTCGAGGGCTCCAGCGCCATCGGCCATGTGCGCTATTCAACCACCGGCGAAACTCTTCTTCGCAACGTTCAACCGATCTTCGCCGAGTTTGATTTCGGCGGCCTCGCCATCGCCCACAACGGCAACCTGACCAACACCTTCACGGTTAAGAAGAACCTGATCAAACGAGGCTGTATTTTCCAGTCAACCATGGACACGGAAGTGATCATTCACCTGATCGCTATCAGCCTCTATTCGACCGTCGTCGACCGGATGATCGATGCATTGCGTCAGGTCGAAGGGGCCTATTCTATCGTTGCTTTGACCAAAGACTCGCTGATCGGCGTGCGCGACCCTCACGGCGTTCGGCCGTTGGTTATCGGAAAACTGGGAGAAACCCACGTTTTGGCATCGGAAACCTGTGCGCTCGATATCCTCGGAGCAGAATTCGTCCGCGACGTGGAACCGGGCGAAATCGTCGTCATCGACAAAACCGGAATCCGGTCTATCAAGCCTTTCGCCAAGGCAGAAAGCCGCTTCTGCGTCTTTGAGTATATCTATTTCGCACGGCCCGACAGCACGCTCGAAGGGGTCAATGTCTACAACGTCCGCAAATCCATCGGCGCGGAACTGGCGAAAGAAGCCCAGATTGACGCCGACATCGTGGTCCCGGTTCCCGACTCCGGCGTCCCTTCGGCCATCGGTTTTGCCGAAGCATCGAATATTCCCTTCGAATTGGGCATCATCAGAAACCACTACGTAGGCCGCACCTTCATTGAACCGGGCCAGGAAATCCGCAACTTCGGGGTTCGCCTCAAGCACAACGCCAATAAGGCGATGATTGAGGGCAAAAGGGTTGTTCTGATTGACGATTCCATCGTCCGTGGCACGACCTCTTTGAAAATTTGCGATATGGTTCGTCAGGCTGGGGCCAAAGAAGTCCATATGTGCATCTCCAGCCCGCCGACGGCGCATTCCTGCTACTACGGGATCGATACCCCAAGGCGTGAGAAACTTTTGGCTGCCCAGATGGACGTGAAGGCCATGGCCGACTACATCGGCGCAGATTCTCTGACCTTCATCTCGCTCGACGGCCTCTACAGGGCGACCGGAGAGAAAGGTCGCACCGCTGAAAATCCTCAGTATTGCGACGCCTGTTTTAGCGGCGAATACCCCACGGTCCTGACCGACCGGGATGGCGGCAGCGATCAGGTGGAACTACCCTTGCTTGCCGAACGGCGATAGACAGACATGGTTTCTTCCGAACAAAATCTGGGCCTCCTGGCAGGCCGCATCGCCCTTATCACCGGCGCGTCCCGCGGCATCGGAGCGGCGGTAGCCAGGCGCTTCGCCGCTGAAGGGGCAACGGTCATTCTTGTCGCCAAAACCCAGGCCGCTTTGGAAGAATTGGACGACGAAATACGCCAAGCGGGCTATCCGCCGGCCGTTCTTTTGCCCATGGATTTGACCGACTACAACAAGATCGATCAAATGGGCGCGGCAATCTACGAACGGTTTGGCAAATTGGATATTCTGGTTGGCAACGCGGGCGTACTCGGCGACATGACGCCGCTGGCCCACCTAGACCCGAAAATCTGGGACAAGGTGATCGGCACCAACCTGACCGCCAACTGGCGATTGATCCGCAGTCTCGACCCGCTGCTCCGTACTTCCGATGCAGGCCGGGCGATTTTTCTTTCTTCAGGCACGACCAAGGCCCCACGCGCCTACTGGTCGGCCTATGCCGTCAGCAAGGCAGCCTTGGAAAATCTCGTTCAAACCTATGCCTGCGAGAACACCAAGACCAACGTCAAGGCCAATCTGCTGGACCCGGGGGCAACCCGGACCCGTATGCGCGCCCTAGCCTATCCCGGTGAAAATCCCGAAACGGTAAAAACCCCGGAAGCTTTAACCGACCTGTTCGTCGAACTGGCCTCACCAGAGTGCGAACGGCAGGGTGAAATCATCCGTTTTGGCGAACAGAAATAGCCTTTCCAGCTATTACTTGAGTCTGCGGGCGACCAGTTCCTGAGCTTTCTCCAGCTCATGCTTCTTCATCTTGCCGCTCAATCGAGCAATCGCCTCTGTCGGGTTGTAGCGTTTATCGACGGCCTCGGGTTTGACCTTGTTTTTCAAGGCTTTTTGATACCAGTAGTAGGCCTTGATCAAATCAAGCGGAACACCCCATCCGCTTTCATACATCGCTCCCATCAGATATTGCGCTCCCGGATGACCATTCCGCGCGGCTTTACTATGCCATTGATACGCCTTGTCGTAGTCGTGCGGGACGCCCTTGCCGCTAAAGTACATCTGACCGAGCAGAAACTGTCCTTCGGCCGAATTAAAACTGCGCCCAGCCAAGAGGTACCACTCGGCCGCCTTGGCGAACGACCGCTTAACCCCCTCGCCGCTTTCATAGGCCTTTCCAGCCGCAACCATGGCAGGCGCATAGGATTTTTGAGCCGACTTGAAGAACATCTTGAAGGCTTTGCGCTTATCGACCGAAACCCAGGTCCCGTCCCGATAGTATTCGCCCAGCGCAAACAGGGCCTCCCGGTCGCCCGCCTCGGCCTCAGCCTTGATCCTGGCGACGACTTGCGCCTGGGTTTCATTATGAAATTCGGCATTGTCCGCCGAAGGATCATCGAACGCCCACCACAACGTGACGCCGGAAATGATAAAGCAGGTAATAGTCAGAAAAAGTAGGCGGATCATGAGACGACGCCTTAGCGCCGCCGAACCGGTTCTTTTACGTCTTCAAGCGCGGCTCGACCGTGAAACGGCTTGTCATAGCACGTAACCCCACCCAAGGTCCTGTAGCAGTAAACTTTTCGGTCTCCGACGGGCTCGTCTTCTTCGCAATAGTACATGCCTAGCTCCTTGCGGACCGTGGAGCAGTTTTTACCGCTGGAGAGTGAGACGATATGGTCGAGAATGGTTTTGTCGGTTGCCATGATAGTTGCACCATCGACCACAGCGACAGTGGGGAATGGCCCGCCACCGACGTTGGCAGTTTCGGTTAACTGCCCAAGCCCTTCAAACATGCCAGTACAGCCTGACACGAAGAACATCGTCATAGCGATGAGAAATCCACCTAAGGTCTTCTTCACGGCACTAATTCTCTTTAGAGTTTCCGTTCTAAGTGATTATTTTAAGCGCAAGGACCTTAACGAAGAGTCAAGGAGGCCCCATGGCGTTGATGGAAACCCCGATCTGCGATTTCGGCTGGAAAGCACCTGATTTTTCTTTGCCCGCCACCGATGGAAAAACATACACCCTTGAGGACGTGCGCGGCCCCAGGGGCACGTTGGTCATGTTCATTTGCAATCATTGCCCTTACGTCAAAGGCGTTACCGACCGGTTGGCGGCTGAAATGACGGCTCTTCAAGACGCGGAAATCGGCGTTATTGCTATCAATGCCAACGATGCAGCGGCCTATCCGGCCGATTCTTTTGACAACATGAAGATTTTCGCCAGCCAAAACGGCTTCACCTTTCCTTATGCCTACGACGAAAGCCAGGAGACGGCGAAGGCCTACGACGCCATCTGCACGCCCGACTTTTTCGGTTTCAACGCCGATTTGGAACTGCAATATCGGGGCCGTCTCGACTCCTCGGGCAAGTCTCCCGCCGGGCCGGAGACGAAACGAGAACTGGTTGACGCCATGCTGCAAATCGCTGAAACGGGCCAGGGTCCGAAAGAGCAAATCGCCTCCATGGGCTGCTCGCTGAAATGGCGATAGACTTCCACCTCCGAACTCGTTTGCCATCCCCATCGGGGCGGTATATGTTACCGCCCAGCATGCCGGATGGGCATCTTTTAAGGTTATTTACAAGAGGTTGAGAGTCACCATCGTGGCGAAGGATAAGAAGAAAGACGAAATCGACTACGCGAACGAAGCATTTCTGCGCGAAGTGGATGAGGATCTGCGGCACGAACGCCAGGCGGAACTTTGGAAGAAATACGGCAATACCATTATCGGTACGGCGCTTGCCATTGTCCTGATCGTTGCCGGATATCAGGGCTGGACGGCCTACGACCTCAACAGCCGCCAGGACATGAGCCAGCGTTTCGTCACAGCCAGCAATTTAGCCTCCCAGGATAAATTCGACGACGCTTCCAAGGTTCTGGCCGAACTTGCCGCCGAGGGTGGCGGTTACGGCCTCCTCGCTCGTTTTCATGAAGCCGCCCTTCTGGTCGAAAAAGGCGACGCCTCAGGCGCTTCCGCCGCCTACTTCGAAATCGCCGACGATCCGAGCAATGCCAAAGTCTACCGTGATCTGGCCGCCATGCTGGGAACGCTTAACGGGTTTGACGGCCTGCCGGAACAAAGCCTGAGAACGCGGTTAAGCTCTCTCACCGACGAAACCAATCCCTGGCGTCACGGCGCAAGGGAGCTTCAGGCTCTTTTAGAGAGTAAATCGGGGGACACGGCCAAGGCCCAAGAATTGTTCGATCAATTGGCCAAGGACGCAACCGCGCCATCCGGCGTCCGTAGCCGGGCAGCCGAAATGGCCTCGGTTCTGGGCCAGTAGCTTTATTAAAAGGCAAGGGGGAACTCTATGACCGGACGTTTGACTGCACGGATTCTGGCGGCGGGGTTGGTTCTTTTGAGCCTTACCGCCTGCGAATCCGCGACCGATCTCTGGGAAGACGAATGGTTCGGCGAGACCGAAAAACCGCTCGAAGGCAAACGTTATGCCGTGCTTTCGTCCAGCCGCACCCTCACAGCCGACCCGAGCCTTGCCGACAATAGGGTTTTGCTTCCTCCCCCTACGCCGAATGCAGCTTGGCCGCAAAACGGCGGCTACGCCAATCACGCCATGCATCACATCGCCATCAATCAGGCGATCAAGGAAGTCTGGCAAAGGAGCATTGGCGACGGCAACGATGATGAAGAAAAGCTGCTGGCTCAGCCGGTTGTCGCGGCCGGTCTGGTCTTTACCATGGATTCGGCCAACGTCATCACGGCTTTCAGCGCCGAAAACGGCCAAGAAGTTTGGGCGCGCGACCTGACCGATGACGACGAAGACGACGGTTTCTTCGGCGGCGGCGCATCATACGACAACGGCACGCTGTTCGTTTCCACCGGTTTTGCGCAAGTTTTTGCGCTTGACGCGCGCAACGGCAAGCTAAAGTGGAAAAAACGCCTCAGCGGCGCCATGCGGGCGGCACCGACCATCCGTGGCAACCGGGTTTTCGTCACCACGGCCGATAACAAGCTTTTCGCCTTAAGCGCTTTTAACGGAAAGGAACTCTGGACCTACGAAGGGTTTGCCGAAACGGCCAGCCTTTTGGGCTCTAGCAGCCCAGCCGTCGATCAGGGCGTCGTTGTCGCAACCTTCACCTCCGGTGAAATCGCCGCCGTAAAAGTCGAAAACGGCAAACGCCTTTGGGCCGACTCTCTCGCCGCCATCAAACGCTCCGATGCGGCGCTCGCTCACATCCGGGGCCGTCCGGTGATCGACCGCGGCATGGTGTTCGCCGTCTCCAACAGCGGGCTCATGGTCGCCATCGATTTGCGTACGGGCCGTCGGGTTTGGGAGCGTGAAATTGCTTCCATGGAAAATCCCTGGGTCGCGGGCAACTACATCTTCACCCTGACCAACGAAGCCGAAGTCGCCTGCCTGTCGCGCAAAAGCGGAAAAATTCACTGGGTTCAATCCCTTCCCCGTTATGAGCGGCCGGAAAAGCTTAAAGACCCGATCCTCTGGACCGGCCCGGTGCTGGCCAGCGACCGTCTGATCGTCGCCGGTTCACACGGCGAAGCTCTGGCGGTGTCCCCCTATACGGGGAAAATTTTGGGTAAGGTCGAAATGCCCGATGGCGTGACCATTCCACCGGTCATTTCGCAAAAGACCCTCTATTTCCTGGCGAACGACGCAAGTCTCGTCGCTTACCGTTGAGCCGGGTAAAACTGGACATTGGTGGGGCCATGGGGTATCTCCCGTGGCCCCATCTGTTTTAGGCTGAGAACAAAAGCATGAGTTTCACCGTCGCTATCGTTGGGCGGCCCAACGTGGGCAAGTCCACCCTGTTCAACAGGTTGATCGGCAAACGTCTGGCCATTGTAGACGACACGCCCGGCGTCACCCGCGACCGGCGTGAAGGACGTGCGCGTCTGGGCGACATGGAGTTCGACGTTTTCGATACCGCCGGACTGGAAGAGGCCTTCGACGACAGCCTCGAAGCACGGATGCGGCAGCAAACCCAGAAAGCTTTGGAGGACGCAGACGTCGCCCTGATGCTTGTCGATGCGCGGGCTGGACTAACCCCCATGGACGAGCACTTTGCGGCATGGCTGCGCGGCATCGATATTCCCACTGTGCTGCTCGCTAACAAATGCGAGGGAAAAGCAGGGGAAGCAGGACGCCTTGAGGCCTATGCCCTTGGTTTGGGAGATCCTTTGCCACTTTCGGCCGAACATGGTGACGGGCTGGTCGATCTGTTTGAAGCCCTGCAACCTTTTTATGACGACGCCATGGCCCGCCAGTCTCAAGCGGATTATGAAGCCGGTAAACGGCAAGAGGAAGAAGAAGCTCCAACGTTTGACGAGGAGTTCGAGGGAATTGAGCAGGATGATCCGACCAAGCCATTGCAGTTGGCCATCGTCGGACGGCCCAACGTGGGAAAATCGACGTTAATCAACCGGCTGATCGGCGAAGACCGTATGCTGACCGGCCCGGAAGCAGGCATTACCCGGGACTCTATTGGCATCGAGTGGGAATTCAAAGGCCGCGCGATCAAGCTGTTTGACACGGCGGGTCTGCGCAGGCGGGCCAAGGTGACGAGCAAGATCGAGACCCTATCGGCCGCCGATACGGTACGTGCGGTGCAATACGCTCAGGTCGTGGTTTTGGTGCTCGACGCCGACGCCATCCTCGAAAAGCAAGACCTGACCATCGCCAGACGGGTGATCGAGGAAGGACGCGCCCTGGTCATCGCCATCAACAAGTGGGACGCGGTTGCCGACCGCACCGAAGCACTCGGCCGCCTAAACGACAAACTGCAAACCTCACTGCCGCAGATCAAGGGCATTCCGGTGGTCACTCTTTCCGCCCTGACCGGTAAGGGAGCGGATCGACTTTTGCCTACGGTGATGAAGGCTTACGAGCAGTGGAACCGCCGCGTCTCCACCTCGAAGCTCAACCGCTGGCTGATAGCCATGACCGAAGCCCACCCGCCGCCGCTCGCCAAGGGACGACGGCTTCGGGTGCGTTACGTCACCCAAGCCAAAACCCGACCACCAACCTTTATGCTCTGGGTCAGCCAGCCTTCGGAAATGCCGGGGGCCTACCTGCGTTACTTGGAAAACGGCCTACGCGAAGATTTCGATCTCTGGGGTGTTCCCTTGCGACTTGAAATGCGCAAGGGCAAGAACCCCTACGCCAAGTAGAGTCAGCGAGCATTTAATCCGCTTCATCCTATATGCCAGAAATGTTAAAATAGCCCATGTATGGCAAGTTTCAGGATCTCGTGACATCGCATATTAAATGGCGGGAAGGCATCGCCGAGCTGGCGAAGCACGGCATATCGACTGACATGATCGAAACCGTCCGCTGCGACGATAAATGCGAAATCGGCCAATGGTTCGACGGCGAAGGACAGGAAAAATATGGCGGCCTTCCCGAGTTTATCGCAGCAAAAGAAGCCCACAGCCGGTTCCATAAAGCCGCCGCACAATCATTGGAACGATCCAATGAGATCGAAAGCGAAGACGAAATGAGCAAGATGATTAAGGCGTTTCTTGCCCTGAATAATAAAATCGGCGGTATGGAATAACCCCAACGCCTCTTTTCAGCCGCCCCCCTTTTGGAAAGAACGGTCCAGCCGCCGACGGAGGTCGGATAGCCCCTCCTCGCTAAAGCCCTCGAAGGTAAAGGTCACTTCCATATAGGGAATACGCATGAGCGGCGTGATAGAGCGGATTTTTTCTTCCGACAAAACGATATGCAGGCGCTTACCGGCTTGTTCAAAAACAATATCCCGGCCGTCCTTCGCTGTCTCATAGTCGCTGCTACCGAGGGCTTTTGGCAAAACCCGATGGAACTCGGCCTGGGTATAGCCCATTTCTTTTTCGACCACGACCTTGCCCAAAAGATCAGCCCCCGGCGACCGGAGGCCAGATCGCCAATGCGTCACCCTCTTGCAAAGCATGGCTCGCCCGCAGGCTGGGCTCAATATAATTGCCGTTGATCAGCACGAGATGGCAACTCTCGCTCGGCACCCCCCAATCATTGATGATGTCCATCGGCGTCGTGCCATCGGCAACATCGACGCTGATCACGTTGGCTTTGGCGCCCTCGGGCAGATACTTGCCAAGGCTGGCGTAGAGTTTCACTTCGACTTTCACAACGGCAGCCTTCTAAGCCCCTTTCCGGTCCACGTAGGCTTCAGCGATCCGGTGGGGATCCTGCTGCAAGGCCTCTTTCCAGGGCCCCAACGAAACACGGGACTGTATCAATCCACGCAGAACGCCGACCATATCAGTCCTCCCTACGGTAATAGCACCGACCAAAACATCTCCATCGAACTGAAGATTGACGTAGCGGTAATTATTTTCATCGAGACTTTCGGCGCGCTCACCCCCCGGCACGCCTTCCCACTCTCCATAAGAGGCAGTAATCAGGCCAAGAGTGTCGAGCACGTTCATCACGAGACTGCCGCTATAGGTGCTTTGCCCCCCCGTCATATTTGTCGCCGCCACGCGAGCATGATCGGCAGCCGTCGGCTGGATGGCATGGACCGTCTTTTCCCCACCAAAAAAATTGGGGCCCTGAGCCACGTCGCCCGCGGCATAAACGTCAGGAGCACTGGTTTGTAGGCTCTCATCGACCAAAATGCCCTGATCCGTCTCAATGCCCGAGCCTTCCAGGAAATCGATATTGGGCGTCACCCCGGCGGCCACGACAACCAGATCGGCCGGAATCGTCTTCCCCGTATCCAGCGTCACCATCAACTCACCATCGCCATCGGCAACCTGGGTAATTTTAGTGCTGCAGTAAACGGCGACTCCTTTGTCTTCGCACCAAGACTGCAAAAGACCACCCGCCGTTTCATTCATCATCCGCGGCACCATGCGCTCGCCCATCTCGACAACCGCCAGTTCCACGCCGCGCAACGCCAAGGCTTCGAGAATGATGCAGCCAATAAAGCCCGCCCCCATCAGCACGACCTTGCTGCCCTTCTGAGCCCGCTCAACGATGTTGCGCGCATCCTCTAACGTCCAGCAATGGTGAACACCGGGAAGGTCCAGCCCATCAATGGGCGGTTTTATCGGTCGCGCGCCAGTGGCGATCAACAACTTGTCGTATGAACATTTAGTCCCATCGGCCAGGGTCACGTTTTTTTCCGAAGGAGAAATTTTCGAAACCCGCGAGCGGACCAGTTCGATATTGTTCTTTTCATAGAAACCCGGCTCCTTTTTCAGGTACGTACCGGTCTCCTCGATATTGCCGACCAAATAATACGGGATGGCCATACGCGAATAGGGCGGGGCGTCTTCTTCGCCGATGATGGTGATTCTGCTATTGGGGTCCGCCGCCCGGAGAGTATCCGCCGCCACACTACCGGCAGGACCGGCGCCAACAATCACATAGTCCATCGTCTTTCTTCCCATTGCTTGTCTCGGTATAAGACGCACCCGCCCCTTCCAAACAGGAAGGGGCGGAGCGATTTAGGACACGGAGCGCCGCCCTTAAAGGGCCAGCTTGTTCAAGGTCTCGTTGGTCGGCACACCCTCCTCTGTCCAGCCGCGGAGCTGATAATATTCCGGCAACATTTTACCAAGCTCATTGACTTTACCCGCCGCCGGGCCGGTTTTGGCCGCGTCTTTCAATAGACGCTTGGGTAAGGTGTCGTCCTTACCGGTAAAGCCCGCCGCCAGATTGAACTGACGTTCCAGGTTCCACACCCTTGCACCCAATTGCAACAGGTTGTCGATGGACCAGTCGCCTTCGCAGGCGGCATCGATCTGCGGCGCAATATCCTCCATCGACCAAGCGAAGGTGGTGAAGATACAAAGCCCAGCAGAGTCCACAGCCGCCGTAGCGTCTTGGAAAGCCATGACCAACCCGGCCTTGCCCTCAGTCGCCAGAGGATCGGTTTTTTCCGGAACGCCGAGAATTTCCGACGACACCGTGTAACTGCGCAGATGGCAGGCTCCACGGTTGGATGTGGCGTAGGTCAAGCCCATGCCCTGAATGCCACGCGGGTCATAGGCCGGGAATTCCTGCCCCTTAACCGTCATGGAAAGTTCGGGGTGGCCGTATTTTTCACAAAGCAGTTTGGAGCCCAGGCCAATGATTTTGCCGAAGCCCTCGCCCTTGCCGGTCGCCTCGGCCGCCTTAACCAAGTCTTCGGCTGAGCCCATACGGAACGTCATGCCTTCGAGGTCGGCTTCTGGGATCGCTCCCATGCCGTATAGCTCCATCACCGCACCTATGGTCGAGCCGAAGGTGATGGGGTCCATGCCATGTTCGTTGCACAAGAAGTTGACGAAGGTGATCGCTTCGAGGTCATCAATTCCCGTAGCGGCCCCAAGGCTCCAGGCGTTTTCGTATTCAAGACCGCCGCCCGCGCCCTTGTATTTGTCCTTGCCCTCGCCTTCCAGGGTGAAATGTCCGCGTTCGATCATCGAAACTCGGCCGCAAGCGATGGTGCAGGCGAAACAGGCCTGGTTGGTGACTAGGTTAGTGCTGCCATCGGCGCGCTTTTCATGCATGGCTTCGCCGGAAATATGGGACGCTCCTTCAAACTGAACGTCCTGAGCGTTGCGCGTCGGTAGCGCCCCGGTTTCGTTGATCACGTTCATCAAAACCTGGGTGCCGTAGGTCGGCAAGCCCTGGCCGGTGACGGGGTTTTCCGCCAAAACCGCCTTACCCGCATTAACGGCATCATTGAATTGGGACGGGTTATCGATTTTCACGCCGACCGTACCGCGCAAAGCAACCGCTTTGAGATTCTTCGAGCCCATCACCGCGCCGACGCCGGAACGCCCCGCCGCCCGGTGTTTGTCGTTGACTACGCAGGCATATTTGCAGCCCGTCTCACCGGAAGCGCCGATGGAGGCGACACGGATCATCGGGTCCTGATGCTTGGCCTTGATGGCGTCTTCGGTATCCCAGGTGGATTTGCCCCAGATAAACCCTTCGGCGTCATACAGTTCGGCCTGGTCGTTCTGAACCAAAAGGTAGACAGGTTTCGGAGATTTACCCTCGAAGATGATCATGTCCCAACCGGCATTCTTCATCTCATTGCCGAAATAGCCGCCCGAGTTAGAGCATGCGATGGCCCCGGTCAGAGCGCCTTTGGTAATCACCGAATAGCGCCCGGCCGTCGAAGCCATGGTGCCGGTCAGCGGACCGGTCGCCATGATCATTTTATTCTCAGGCGCTAGCGGATCGACCTTGGGGTCCACTTCTTCGCAGAGATATTTGGTCGCCAAGCCCCGCTGGCCGAGGTATTTCATCGCCCAATCCATATTGAGCGGTTCTGATTCGCAAGTGCCTTTGGTCAGATTGACGCGGAGGATTTTACGTGCCCATGCCATAGTTCATGCCCTCCCTTGTTAAGCCTGCGCCTGCGCACCGGCATCGGTGCGGGCGGCCCAGGCGGCCATTTTGTCATAACCGGTTGCATCGGCGTCGACATAGGTGATGGCGCCGGTCGGACAAGCCGTGGCGCAAGCCGGATCGCCGCCGCAGAGGTCGCATTTTGTAACCTTACCGGTGGACGAGCTGTAATTGATGGTGCCGAACGGACAGGCGATGGTGCAGACTTTGCAGCCGACGCAGGTCGAGGCGTTGACCTCTTTGGCTCCCGTCGCCCCGTTGACGGTAATCGCATCCACTGGGCAGGCTTTCAAACACCAAGCCTCGGCACACTGCGTACATGTGTAAGGAACGAAGCGCGCGGTTTCTTCAAACACGAAAACCCGAATTCGCGACTTGGCGGGATTGAAAGCGCCGGTCTCGGCATAGGAGCAAGCCATCTCACACTGCTTGCAGGCGGTGCATTTGGCCGGATCCATATTAAGTGATTTCTGCATCTGTCTACCCCGTCGTTATTACATTTACGTTCAACGGTCGGCGGTGAGAAACAGGCGAAGGAAATCCCTTCTTTAAAAATCCGTCATTGCGGAATTTTGGTCTGCCTCCCAGCGGCGGCCATTGAAAGACCGCTCAAAATTTGATGGCAGTTATTAAGCACTCTAAAGGGGGGACTCTGCAACCCTATTTTCCAAAGGGTTATTCACAAGTTCGGATTGTTTCAAACAAAGTCGGCAATTCGACCATCAGCCTACGAACGGTTTGTAGGCTGGGTCGGATTGTCATTAAATCAAGAACCGGGCTCGGATGGTTCCCTCAATGGCCGAAAGGTCCTTTCGTATACCCAGGCCGGACTCCACTTCACCATCGACATCGACCACCACATAGCCGATTTCCCCATCGGTGCGAAGGTACTGGCCTGCGATGTTGAGATCGCGCTTGGCAAAGACTTCGTTGATTGACGAGAGAACGCCGGGCACGTTCCGATGGATGTGTAAAAACCGCGTAACGTCCTTGTGGGTCGGCAGTGAAACCTCGACAAAATTAACCGCGCCAAGGGTCGAGCCGTCGTCTGAATAATGCGCCAGCTTTTCGGCCACTTCATTGCCGATATTGGCCTGTGCCTCCTGCGTCGAGCCGCCCACATGGGGCGTTAAGATCACATTGTCCATGCCGCGCAACGGGCTTTCGAACTCTTCCTTGCCTGAAGCAGGTTCCTTGGGAAACACATCGACCGCGGCCCCCGCCACATGCCCATCCTTTAAGGCTGCTTCGAGCGCTTCTATGACGACAACATTTCCGCGAGAGGCATTGATCAGGTGCGCCCCTTTCTTCATAGCGCGGATCTCCGCCTCGCCGATCAGTTCGACGGTCTGCGGTGTGGCGGGAACGTGTAGGCTGACGAAATCGGATGCGGCCAACACCTCCTCCTGGGAGCCCAACTGCTGGGCGTTGCCAAGCGGCAATTTCGAAACGATATCGTAAAAAACCACCTTCATGCCCAAGGCCTCGGCAAGGACCGAGAGCTGCGATCCAATATGCCCATAGCCGATGATGCCGAGTGTTTTACCGCGCACCTCATGGGACCCTTCCGCCGTCTTGCGCCACTCGCCCCGATGGGCCTGCATGGACTTGGCAAAGGTCCCGCGGGCCAGCATGATGGCTTCGGCCAACACCAATTCGGCCACCGAGCGGGTGTTGGAATAAGGCGCATTGAAGACCGGGACGCCCTTGTGGCGGGCCGCATTGAGATCGACCTGATTGGTGCCGATGCAAAAACATCCGATACAGAACAGCTTATCGGCGGCCTCCAAAACCCGAGCGGTGAGCTTGGTCCGGGAGCGGATGCCGACCATATGGACGTCCTTGATCTTGGCGACCAGTTCATCCTCGTCCATGGCGGCGGGTAACAGCTCGACATTGCTATAGCCCTGGCCTGCGAAGGCATCCACCGCGTTCTGGTGAATGCCTTCCAGCAGAAGAATATTGATCTTCTCTTTTGAGAATGAAAGCTTGCTCATGGTCGACGGTTCCCTAGCCCTGAAATAAATCTCGCCAACCATAAAACGATTAGCGTCACGGCCCAAGCATTGTGATCTGGAGAACCGACAAACAGAACACGCTTAGATTGCCCGTTGCTTAGAATGCGCTACTCCACGTATCATAGCGATAAAAGCAGTCAAATAATTCAAAGGTCTAGGGTGGCTTTAAACACGCAGTTCAACTTCTCCTTCTCAGGCGCATTCGCCGATGCGGCCGAGGAAACCGAATACCGAAACGCAACCTGGAGCGAATTCTCGGCCCAATGGCGCCAACCGCTTCTGGCAGGCGCGGTTCTTTTCGTCATTGCAGGAATTACCGACTATCAGGTTCTCGGGTTCAGCCCGGAAGGGCTCGCCCTTATTGCGGCGCGTTGCATTGTACTTTTCACCATCGCCCTCATCGGCTTTTTAACCACCCGTGATAGGAAGCTTATTCTTTTCGACGGCCTAACCTTCACGGTTGAACTCTTCGTCGTCCTTATCTTGCTTTTTGCGATTTGGGCAAAAGCCGACGACATAATGTTTCATCTCCCCGCCTCTCTCCTCTTCGTCATCATCTTTTATATTTTCGTTCCCGGGCGTCTGGCACCAACCATTTTGGCCTCCGGCCTACTTAGCATCGGCTTTCTACTGACCGCACAACAGGTCTTTGCTCTGTCTCCCCGAGCAATGGTCTCTTACACAATGCTGTTTGCCGCCGCCAACCTATTGGGCGCGTTCCAGGCCAAACGCCATGCCGTCCTCCGGCGCGCCGATTACAAAAAAAGCCGAATTCTGCAAGATGAAGTAGAAAGAAGGGAAAAGGCTGAAGCAGCGCTGCGATCGGCCAAAAAGGGATTGGAGAAAGACGTTGAGAAGCAATCCTCGCAACTCCAAGAATCCAAAGAAAGATTGAGCGACGTTGCGGAAACCCTTTTCGACTGGATTTGGGAAATGGACGAACAATACCGCCTGACCTATATGTCTGAACGGTTTTTCTCTATTTACGGGTTCAAACGCGAAAATGTTCTCGGCACCGCCCGCTGGGCCGACGTGACGGAACAATGGATCGAAAATAACAGGGAGGCCTGGGCGAATCATAGAGCCAGGCTTCGGCATCACGAGCCTTTTTCAGGCTTTGAATGCCAAGCCTACGATGCTCAAGGAAATCCATTCTACTGCGAAGTAAACGGGAAACCCGTATTCGATACTGAAGGAGTCTTCAAAGGCTACCGGGGCGCCGGATCGGATATTACAAAACGAAAAACGGCGCAAGTCGCGGCCCAGGAAGGCGAACTCCAGTTCCGCCGCATTTTGGAGCATAGCCCGGTCGGCATCGGCATCTCGAGAGTCTCCGATGGCGAAATCCGATTCGGCAACAAAATACTCGCCAACATGTACGGCGTTTCTCCCGAAAATCTCATCGGTTTTAAATCAAGCTCAATATGGAAACACCAGGAACAACGGGAATATTTCTTAAAAACCTTCAAGGAACGAGGTTTTGTTGCTCCGCAAGAAGGTGAAGCCCTCAAGGTCGATGGAAGTTCCTTTTGGGCGTTGGTTTCCTGGTACTCACTACGTTTCCAGGGGGAAACATGCATCCTCTTCTGGCTGGTCGATATCGATGGCCTGAAACGAACGGAAATTCAATTATCCCAAGCCAAAACGGAAGCGGAAAAGGCTAACAAGGCCAAATCCCAATTTCTGGCCCAAATGAGCCATGAACTCAGAACGCCGCTCAATGCGATTATCGGTTTTTCCGACGTGATGCGAAACGAGACGTTCGGCCCCCTCGGTGGCGAAAGTTATACCAGCTACGCCGAGCACATCCATTTTTCAGGTCAGCATCTTTTGCACCTGATCGAAGAGGTTCTCGATATTTCGAAAATCGAAGCCGGAAAAATGGAACTCTATATAGAACACACCAATCTAACCAAGCTCCTCGACGAAGTTGTCTCCACGGCGACACCGCTTATCGAAAAAAACAACAACAAATTCTCGGTCCAGGTGGATGATTTAGTTGGCTCTATCGAAACCGATCCGACGAAACTGAGCCAAATTCTGCTCAACTTGTTAAGCAATGCCGGAAAGTTTACGGACAATGGGGAGATCACGTTTTCTATAGCGATTGAACAGCCAAAGGATCGCCCCCTGATCGCCTTCAAAGTGACCGATACGGGGTGCGGCATGTCGGAAAAAGACATGCAATATCTCTATATCGATTTTCAGCGGATCGACTCGATGATCGCCCATGCGGTTGAAGGGACAGGCTTGGGACTAGCGATCAGCCGACGACTGGCGGAAATGCTGGGCGGAGATATCGCCGTTGAAAGCACCGTCGGCCAAGGGTCGACCTTTACCCTTCGCATCCCGGCATAAAAAAAGGCCACGCCGTTCAGGGCGCAGCCTTTTCTTTTTGACTGAAAGCTTCGATTAGAAGCTCAATGACTCGGCGCGGAGCACATGGCTCAGTGCGCGAACTTTTTCAAGCACGCTTTCGGCAACCGGCTCGTCAACCTGCAACAAGGCCAAGGCCTCGCCGCCGTTTTCGTTGCGGCCCAGGTGGAAGGTGGCGATGTTGACGCCATTGTCGCCCAAGGTCGAGCCCAGATCACCGATCAGGCCCGGCTTGTCTTCATTGGTCAGGAAGAGCATGTGCGGACCAACCTCGGCTTCAACGGGGATACCGTTGATTTCGACCAGACGCGGCTTACCGGCGAACAGGGTGCCCGAGACGCTACGGGTCTGAGACTCGGTGGTTACGGTCAGCTTGATCAGCGTGTTGAACTCTTCGCTTTTGCCTTGGGTGGTTTCCGAAATGGTGACGCCCCGCTCTTCGGCGAGAGCCGGAGCCGAGACCATGTTCACCTCTTCCATCATCGGCGAAAGAATGCCCTTGAGCACCAAGGCCGTCAGCGGCTTGGTGTTGAGTTCAGAAACCGGACCTTCATAGGCGATTTCAATGGACTTCAGGCCGCTCTGGGTGATCTGACCGGCGAAGCTGCCGACTTGCTCGGCCAGCCCCATGTAAGGCGCCAGCTTCGGCGCGTCTTCGGCCGAAACGGAGGGCATGTTGAGCGCATTGGTCACTGCGCCGTCGAGCAGGAAGTCGGAAATCTGCTCGGCAACCTGAACCGCCACGTTGACCTGTGCTTCGGTGGTCGAAGCGCCGAGGTGCGGGGTGGCGATGACGTTCTCATGGCCGAACAGGATGTTTTCCTTGGCCGGTTCCTGAGCGAACACGTCAAAGGCCGCTCCGGCGACCTTGCCGCTATCGAGCGCCTCTTTCATCGCTTCTTCATCGACCAAACCGCCGCGGGCGCAGTTGATGACGCGAACGCCGTCTTTCATCTTGGCGATGGCTTCGGCGTTGATGATATTGCGCGTGCTGTCGGTCAGTGGCGTATGCAGGGTGATGAAGTCGGCACGGGCGAACAGCTCGTCCAGTTCGACCTTCTCAATGCCAATCTCCTTGGCCCGTTCTTCGGTGAGGAAGGGATCGTAGCCGACGGCTTTCATCTTGAGGCCCATGGCCCGATCGGCGGCCGTTGCGCCAATGTTGCCGCAACCGATAACGCCAAGAGTCTTGCCCATCAGTTCGACACCCATGAACCGGGATTTCTCCCACTTGCCTGCGTGGGTGCTTTCGTTGGCCTGCGGGATTTGACGGGCCAGAGCCATCATCATGGTGATGGCGTGTTCGGCCGTGGTGATCGAGTTGCCGAACGGGGTGTTCATCACGACGACACCCTTAGCCGTTGCAGCCTTTTTATCGATGTTGTCGGTGCCGATACCGGCGCGACCAACGACCTTCAGGTTGGCGGCGGCTTGGATAATTTCTTCGGTCACTTTGGTGGCCGAACGGATCGCCAGACCATCGTATTCACCGATGCAGGCTTTCAACTCTTCCGGGCTCATGCCGGGCTTATAGTCAACGTCGAGACCGCGGGCCTTGAAGATTTCTTCGGCCTTGGGGCTCATCTTGTCGGAAATCAGAACCTTGGGCATTGCAGTATTCCCTTGTCTGTAAAATTTGGAAAATCCAGAACCTCTGCCAAAAAGCATTGTCATTCCGGGGCTCCGAAGGAGAACCCGGAATCCAGAGCAAGCGACAGTATGCTTGATCCCCTGGATTCCGGATTCCGTCTGACGACGGCTCCGGAATGACGAGACGGTGGATTGGCTCTTACTTGTATTCGGCTTCGACCTGTGCCGCGGCCCAATCGAGCCAGGGGCACAGAGCTTCAAGGTCGCTTTGCTCGACCGTAGCGCCCGCCCAGATGCGCAGACCCGCCGGAGCGTCGCGATAGGCGCCGATATCGTAAGCAACGCCTTCGTCGTCCAGCAAGGTGACCATCTTCTTGGCCGCCGCCGCCTGATCGTCGGCGGAAAGCGCGGTAAACCAAGGAGCAACCACCTTCAAGCAAACCGAGGTGTTGGACAAGCAGGCTTCGTCTTCAGCCAGGAAATCGGCCCAGTCCGTCTTGGCGACCCAATCAGCCAAAGCAGCCAGATTGCCCTTCGAGCGTTTAATCAACGCTTCCAGGCCACCGATGCTTTGAGCCCAATTGAGCCCATCGAGAGCGTCTTCCACGGCCAGCATGGACGGCGTATTGATGGTTGCGCCGGTAAAGATGCCGCCGATGATCTTGCCGCCTTTGGTCATGCGGAAGATTTTCGGCAACGGCCATGCCGGGGTGTAGGACTCAAGCCGTGCGACGGCGCGCGGGGACAGCACGATCATGCCGTGAGCCCCTTCACCGCCCATGACTTTCTGCCAGGACCAGGTGACCACATCGAGCTTGGCCCAGTCGACATCCATGGCGAAAACCGCCGAGGTGGCGTCGCAAATGGTCAGGCCTTGGCGATCAGCGGCGATCCAGTCGCCGTTGGGTACGCAAACACCCGAGGTGGTGCCGTTCCAGGTAAAGACCACGTCGCGGTTAAAATCGACTTGGCCGAGGTCGGGAAGCTGGCCGTAGTCGGCGGTGAACGTCCGAACGTCTTCAAGCTTCAACTGCTTGGTGACGTCGGAAACCCAGCCGGAGCCGAAGCTTTCCCAGGCCAGCATATCGACCCCACGCTCGCCCAATAGCGACCAGAGGGCCATTTCGACCGCACCCGTATCGGATGCCGGTACGATGCCGACCAGATAATCCTCGGGAATTCCGAGCATCGCCTTGGACTTGTCGATGGTTTCTTTGAGCTTGGCCTTGCCGATTTTGGCGCGGTGAGACCGACCGAGAGCGGCGTCTTTTAAGGCTTCAAGAGAATAACCGGGGCGCTTAGAGCACGGACCGGAAGAGAAATTCGGATTGGCCGGACGGGTGCCCGGCTTAGCAATGGTATCTGTCATAAGGTTTTTACTCCCATCCTCACAGATGGGCGCGACCCGTTGGGGGGTCGTGGCCCGCAGCGTTTGTACGAGCGCTTGGAGGCTGAGTCAATTAGAGAAACCGCCACCGGTCCAGAATTCTCTCAACCTGTAGAACTCCACCATCCCCCTCACTTTCGCGTGAATTAACAAGATTCACCCAAACGGATGATGAAACTGTCATATTTCGCCCCCATACTCTTCGCATGTGCAAAAAACATGGCGGGCAAAAAAGACCGCTTAAAAGATCCTTCGCCGTCGGATCTAAAAAACTTGCTCCCTATCACGCTGCCGATGGGTGGCGCACCAAAATTGAGGGAACGAAAAATGCCAAAATCTGATTCTTATATTTTCATGCAAACGAGCCGTTTCGACCTGCTCAAAGAATCTCTCGTTCAGGACTTGCCGGTTACCGGCATCAAAGGCTTGGACCGGGACCATCGTGAAATTCTCGAAGAATTCGTCCATATCCAGGGCCCTATGGAACATTTCCGGCTCGGGCAAGGGACGGAAGACGATTGGCGGGCCGTCGCCAATCTATTGGCGCGTCTGGAACGGCACAGCAAACATCATTTTGCCGGCGAAGAGGCTTATCTTGAAAAAATCAACAGCCCTCACCTGCTGGCCCACAAGGTCCAGCACCAGGAATTCATCGACCGGATACAAGCCTACAAACAGGTTATGGCAAATAAGGACGAAGTAAAAATTTTCGGCCTCAAATACGATCTGTTCAATTGGCTTCACGAGCACATCAACACGATGGATTCGGAAATCAATCAGGAAACCAGCAAGCTGCCGTTTTGGAAGAACGCCGCAAAGGGTTCTTCCCTGTTTCCGTTCGACTTAGCCAGCTAAAATCAACGAGGATTTTTGCGGCGCCACTCGGCGGGATGGATGAATTCCATCCCCCACACCCCTCTTTTCCCGCCTTTGGCGCTTTCCTGATAGGACATGTACTTGAGCGACGTTGATGGGTCGGCAACGGCCCATCCTTGATCGACCATCAGCATATTAAGGTCGGTCTTACCCACATAGCATGTGGCGAGCACCAAACCTTCCGGGTTTTTAGTATTGCCTTCACAACGCACTTTTTCGCGCATCAACCGTTCTAAGAGAAAACTCGCGGCATAACGCCCGCAGAGGAAATAACGGCCATTGGGGTGTTTGCAGGTTTGCCCTAGTTCCGGCGCATCAATACCCCTGAGGCGAACCCCGACCCCGCCCTGGCAAGACCGGCTGCCGCGCCGTCCGCCGATATAAATCGTATCACCGGATTCAACGCAAGCTTTACCCTCAAGGTCTGCGCCAATCGTTTCGACGGGCGCCCCCATAGACAAGGCGACAATCACGGACAACAAGCGAAACATTAATACCCACCTCTTTTTTTATTCCTCCAAAAACATTCTAGCGGCAAAATATTGATTGGAGATTTACGTCCCCTCTTCCCTTTCAACCTAGGCTTTATGTTATATTCACCTCATGCAAAACGTTCTGCGCATTCTCCTCGTTTTCCTTTTCGCCTGGATTTTTTATGAAGGCGTCAGCGGGCTTGTGGGCGATTCCGGCAACATCAATCAACGCCGTATCGGCCTCGCCCTCGGCGCTATCGCCTTAGGAGTCGGCTTCGTGGTCATTCGCCAAAAAGGGCATGAAAAACGCCGCGAAAAGAGACGGGAGAAGCGGCAGGCGAAACAGTGGGATTGAGGCCACCTGACACCATTTCCAGTCACGATACCTCAATAATAAAGACGCAATATCACAGCCATCTTAGCGTTGAAAATCTTGACTTTTTTTATATTTGAGGTAGAACAATTCTAATCAAAAACAGGACGGCTTGCTCTCGTGATTTACGCACCTATCGAATGGACCGAGGAGTTAACCCTTGGCTTCGCCCCAATCGATGAGGATCATCGAACATTGGTTCAGATGGTCAACAACATCTTCCTCGGCATTTGCGCACGACTTGACGACGATATTCTCTCGACGGCCTGCGACGACCTGATCATCCATACTCAGGGACATTTCTTGAGAGAAGAGCTAGCCATGGAACGTCTCTTCTATTCGGACCTAGAGGGCCACAAAGCCGAACACGCCGTGTTGCTTGACGCCCTGGGAGGCGCTCTGAAAACGATTATTGCGATTTCAGACAAAGATCAGTTCTTCAAAGCCCAACAGTCTCTTGCATCCTGGTTGACCGAACATATCGTCGATCACGACAAACGGACCGTCGACTTTATTTTGACCCAAGAGAAACAACAGGTTGCCTAAAGTCTATTAGAGCCCGTAATACCAGGGGCCGACCAGGGTAAAAACCAACCACATAAAAATAACCAGTGGCGCGCCGCCTTTAACGAAGTCGGAGAAGGTGTAGTGACCGGGCCCCATGACGAGGAGGCTGGTCTGATAGCCGATTGGTGTGGCGAAGGCGCAATTGGCGGCGAACACCAGGGCAACGGCGAAGATCATCGGATCGACCCCCAATTCCCGCGCAATATCCACCGCAATCGGCGCAAACAACACGGCAATGGCCTTGGCCCCGATGATGTTGGTCAGAATGGCGGTCAGCAGGAAGAACGCCGAAAGAATAACCGTCGGCCCGGCCCCCTGAAGGGCCGAGATCAACAGGTGGGCGATATAGGCCGCCCCTCCTGTCTGATGCATGGCCGCCCCGAGCGCGAGTGCGGCGGGGATCATCGTGGCGATTTTAGAATCGATAGCCCGGCTGGCCTGCCGAATATTCAGCGCCCCGACGGCAATCATCGCGGCGGCCCCCGTCAGGGCGGAAATGACGATAGGCAGAAGCCCCGAAGCCGCGGACCCGACCACAGCAAGAAAAATCAACGAGGCCCGCCGCGCATGATCGAGAGCGGGCAACTCGGAAGCCGACCACTCAAGCAGTACGACATCGCGATTGTTACGCAGCGCGGCGACGTCTTCCGGCTGGCCTTTAACCAACAAAACGTCTCCCGGCATCAGCCGAATGTCAGTCATCTGGGCCCGAATCATCCGTGAGCGCCGCTGAATACCAAGCACGATACAGCGGGTCTTATAACGAAACCCAATCATCTTGAGCGTTTGTCCGGCCATCCGCGAAGCGGGCGCGACCATCACTTCGGCCAGGGTGCGATTGCCCGACATCCAGGGCTGTTCATTATCGATTGCCGCATCGCCATCCCCCAGGTCGGGCATCAAAAGGGCTTGGTCTTTCTCCAATGCTTTGGTCAGCGATTGGCGGGTCGCCGCCACCACGAGAATATCCCCCGGCTCCAAAACAACATCTTCGAACGGTGGCAAAATGGCCTCTTCACCCCGGTGGACCATGCGCACGGTCATGTCTTTCAGGCCAGGAAACAACCCGGCAACCGACTCCTTGCCCACCAAATCGGACCCATGGGTCACATTAATCTGTGCGATGAACTGCTTACCCGCCCCTTCCATCAGAGCGTTGACCATAGGGGCCCGGTCGGGCAAAAGGCGCGGCACGACGAGAATAATAAACGCCAGACCGGCAAGCGCCATGATGGTGCCCGGTAGAGTAAAGTCGAAAAACCCAAACGACTCTTCGCCCATGCCAATGAGCGCCGAAGAGACCAGCAAGTTGGTGCCGGAGCCAATCAGCGTGGTCATGCCGCCCAAGACAGCGGCAAATGAAAGCGGCATCATCACCCGGCTGGCCGAATGACCGAACTTCTCCGCCAGTCCCTGCATGATGGGGATAAAGATCACAACCACGGGGATATTGTTAAGAAAGGCGCTGACGAAAAGCACCACCAACAACGTCACCAAAATCGACAGGTTGAGGTTGCCCCGCCCGGCCCAAAGCACCCATTTAGCCCCTCTATCCAAAACCCCGGTCCGCACCATGCCCTGCCCAACAACCAGCAAGGCAAGCACCGTCAACAAGGCGGGGTTGGCGAACCCAAGCAGAATATGCTTGGCGGCCATCAGGTTCTTGCCGTGATCGTCGAGGATGGGGAACCAGTGGAAGAAAACCATCAACACACAGATTACGGCAAGGGAAGTAACCTCCATGGAAAGCCACTCAAACGCATAGAACGCCAAAGCCACAACGATGATGACGAAGACGGCCCACATCTGAAAATCGGGTCCGAGAGCGGCAATCAGGTCTTCAAGCATAAAAAGGAACGCTTCCCTTAAAGAGATGGATTGATTATTTGGGGCCGGGCAGCCTTCTGGTGATGTATTTTAAAAGGTTAGGCTGAAAACCCGGCCAGGGTAAAGCCCGACGGAGCGCTTTTTACATTTTAGATTTATAGATTGGATTTTATAGCGCAAGCGACATGTAGATGACGCATTCGTGGTCAAGGTCACACCTTCGGCGTCCCAAAGCAGTTATCGAGGTTTTCCAAGCCGACTTTGGGATAGTCGTCCTTGCAACACCTCCGTCCGTCTCATAAGAGCCCCCTTTCAAGGAGGATCATAAAACCGGACATATCATTTGTTACCGACAGGCGCTTAACAGACGCTTTTCATTGTTACCAAAATTTGGTACATTCGCCACAGCATCTGTTTTATGGAGTTTGACATGGCGCGCAATACGTCCGTTGCCCTTGGCGATCATTTCGCGGAATTCATCCAGTCGCAAGTGCAGACAGGTCGCTACGGTTCGGCCAGCGACGTGGTCCGAGCCGGATTGCGGCTTTTGGAAGAGCACGAAGCGCAGGTGAAAATCTTGCGGGACGCGCTGGTTGCCGGAGAAGAGTCCGGTACGCCTCAGCCGTTCGATAGTGACGCATTTTTGAAGCGGATGCGGGCCAAACATGGCGGGTAAGGGACCGGGTAAAGGCAGGGCCTACCTGCTAACCCCGCGTGCCGAAAGCGATCTGGAAGAGATTTGGCTTTATACCTTCAAGACTTGGTCCTTGGAGCAGGCGGATATCTATCACAACGATATCGTTGACGTGTTTGAGGGCTTGGCGGCGGGCCGAAAAACCGGACGTCCGGTCGATGTTCGTGACGGGTACTTCAAATATCCGGCGGGTTCGCACCTAGTATTCTACCGTCTCACCGACAACGGTCTTGTCGTCGTTCGTGTCCTGCACAAGCGCATGGATGTCGAGCGGCATTTGTAGATGTTGGGGGGCGTATGGTGGCGAAGACTGTGAACCCAAGAGATTTGTCCAACCAAGAAGAGCAAGCTCTCATTTGGGATTACGACAAACCGCGCCATACACATGCATGGAATATGCTGGTGCTTTCGTGGCGTGAGCTCGATCAGCCTGACGACGAAGCAACCATTGATTTCGAAGTCGAATATTATTGCGCAAATTCTCGACGAACCGCCGCGCGATACACTCGCTGTCGTTTAGCATTTCGTTAGGGCCGCGTGCGCTATCCTGTTCTCGATGACTGGAAGTGATCGTAATAGATTCGTCGCCCTGGCTTTTTGCCGGGCCGATATGCTTTTCGAGTTGGACGACAACCGTCGCATCACCTTTTGCGCGGGCGCCGTCGAGCCTCTTTTCGGCTCTTCTCCAGACAACCTGACCGGCACCTCCTTCCTGAATCTCATTGAAGACAATGACAGAACGCTGGCCGACCAGTTTTTGGAAGCCGCCTCCAAGAAAGGGCGCATGGACGACGTCGTGCTGCGCCTAAAGGCCCAAGGCGGCCTCAAGCCGACGGTGGTTATGGCCGGATACCGCAACCCCGATTTCGGCAACGATTTTTTCTTGGCCCTGAAAGTCGAATCAGCTTCTGCTCGCTCGACCCGCGAACAAGACCTGAACCGCAACCAAGAGAGCGAACTCCTGGAACGGGACTCTTATTCCGATGTTGCCGCCGAACGGATCAAGGCTTTGTTCCGCTCGGGCGGGCACGCCAAAGTCACCATGGTCAAGGTCGATCATCTAAAGGATCTGTCGGAAAAGCTGGCGCCCCCGGCCCGTACCGGCCTCCTCACTGCCATCGGCAACATCTTGAAAGGCAGTTCACTCGGCGGCGATACGGCCAGCCAGATGGAAGACGACAGCTTCTCCTATATCCATACCGACGACATCAATCCCGACACGATCAACGACGCCATCGAGAAAGCGGCCAAGGAGGCCCATCCCGACGGCGCGGAAGTCTATGCTCGCTCTCATACTCTGGAGACGGACGCCGAGGATATGAGCGAAGAACAGCTGGCCAAGGTGATCATCTATACCATGCAGAATTTCTGCGACCACAACGGCACGCTCCGCGCTCAGTCACTGTCCGATGAACTGCAAGGCATGGTCACCCATTCGATGGAAAACATCTCCATGCTCAAGCGCGCCTCCAGCGACGAAGATTTCGACCTTCACTTCATGCCGATTTGCGATCTGCGGCGCAAAGAAGTCCAGCATTTTGAAGCCCTTTCGCGTTTCCGCAAAAAGGACATGGCCGACAACACCTACCACCTGATCCGTCTGGCCGAAGAGACCGACCTGATCCTTGATTACGACGCTGCTGTGGTGAAAAAAGCCGTCAAGTTAATCCGCCAATTTTCGGCCAAACACACCATGCCTCCCATTGCAATCAACATTTCAGGCCTCAGCATCGCCAGTCCGGCCTTCGTTGATGCCCTGCTCGCTGTCATGAAAGACGAGTTGGAGCTATCGACAAAACTGATGTTCGAGATCACGGAGTCCGCCCAAATTGAGAATCTCCCGGTGGTCAACGAGGTTATCCAAAAGATCAGAGGGCTCGGTTTCCGGGTCTGCCTCGATGATTTTGGTGCGGGCGCAGCGGGTTTCGATTACCTCAACGCGCTCGATGTGGATGTGGTCAAATTCGATGGACCGGTGATCACCCGCGCCAGCGTCTCCAAGAAGGGTACGGAACTCCTCACCGCCATGGCCAAGGTCTGTTCGGACTTTAAAATCAAGACCGTCGCCGAAATGGTCGAGAACACAGCCATGGCCAATCACGTCTATTACTGCGGCCTCGACTTCGGCCAGGGTTGGTATTTCGGCAAACCCACCGCAGACCCACTGGAATTCGCCGACCGCTTCGCCGAAGAATACCAAAAATAGAAACTGGCGGCATCCACCGCCGGAAAATCAATTGATCAGGGGAGTGCTTACAACGGCACCTGACGGTAGCGACTGGTTCTCGGCATCTTCAACATAATTGGTTGAATCTTCTTTATCAAAGTCATCGCAAGGCAAAATCAGGGTTATCGATGTCCCGACATTCTTTTTGCTTTCAATCTCAAGTGAGCCGCCATGAAGCTCCAGCAAACCTTCGACAAGCGGCAAGCCAAGCCCCGATCCCTCGTGCTTGCGGTTCATTCCAGAACTGGCTTGACCAAAAGGTTCTTTGGCTATTTTGAGTTCCTCAGGTGTCATGCCAACCCCTGTATCGACAATCTTAATCATCATGTTGCCATCGGCGGCATTGGCGGTTTCAATGACCACACGCCCCCCTTTCTGGGTGAATTTCACCGCATTTGACAAAAGGTTGAGAAAAATTTGTTTTAGGCGACGTTGGTCACCGTAAATTTTTGGCCAATGAGCGCGATGCATGACCTCTAAATCCACCTTCGCCTTATGCGCCCTGGGCATAATCAAACGCACCGCGTCGTCGATGACGTCGTCAATATCGATGGAACTCATTTCCAATTCAATTTTGCCTGCCTCAATCGCGCTGACATCGAGGATGTCGCTGATTAGGTCGAGGAGGAGTTTTCCGCTTTGGTGAATATCTCGGGTATAACTTTCGTAATGGTCGTTCTTTAGCGGACCGAAAACGCTGTTTAGAATCATGTCGGAGAAACCGATAATCGCGTTTAACGGCGTCCTTAATTCATGGCTCATATTGGCCAGCATTCTAGATTTTGACTTGCTGGCTAACTCAGCGGCTTCCTTGGCTTTAATAAGGTTCTGCTCGGCCAGTTTACGGTCCGTGATATCGTTCATCACAATCAAGCGTGCTTTACTGTGCCTATGAGTATTCAAGGGAGAACAATGTAAAGAAAATGTGCGATCGCTACGCGTACACTTGACCTCTTTATACTGGTCGCTGCCCTTCCCGAGTTCTCCAGCCAATAACTGACACCCTTGCGACCCGGCACACGGTAAAATCTCACTCGCATTAGAATACATTGCATCTTCACCGAAAGCCTGGAGCATAGCTGGATTTGCAAATTTGATTTTTCCGTCTGAGCCGACAATGCAAACTGCCTCCGTCATGGCCCGCAAAATTTGCGAAGATCGGGCCTGTTCAATACGAAGCGTTTCCTCCAACTCTTTTCGAATCCGGCGGTTTAATCTTTCACCTCTCCATAGACTGATGAACACGACCCCCAACACAACAGTTAATACGGCAATCAAGCCGTAAAACTTAAACATCATCTGATTGCGGAGTTCATTGGATTCCCGCTTAAGATCGGCGATCAGCGTGTCTTCCAGATCCTTGAGCTTGTTTATGTAGGCCGTCATCCCGTCGAACCATGGCAGCGATTCTTCGCGGGGCAGATTGGTGCTATTCTGATCCATCAGCAGGTCACGCAACAACAAAGCGGCCTTAAACTCCTGCGACCCATGAATATCGTTAAGTTGCTTTTTGCCCTTGGGGCTAAAAAGTCTGGATAACTCTTTTATGTGCTCATCCTGAATCCCTACTAACTGAACAAGTTTTTGATAGCTATCGAGTCTCAATTCCCCGGAAGCAAATCCTTCCGAGCCAAGAGCTCTTATCTGTCCATTGAATTCCTTGATTTCGTTGATTCCATCTAAGCCAGCAATAGCGTGCTGTAAGATGGAATGGTCGATACCGTGGGCCGAAACCTGCCGTAAGGAAAGAAGGTTGGCGATAAAGCGGCTGTAAAAATTGAATGCCTCATTTGGGGTCGTATTCCGCTGATCTATCGCCTCACGGATTTGATCCGTTTGTTCCATGGCTTTCAGCACCGTTTTACGGATGTCATCGTGGTATCCATCGTCTAGGCTCTTTGGACGGAAAAAACTTCTCTGATATCCCGAGTGAGCAAGGTCGGTTTTAATGCGATGATTTTTCAGACGGGCGTAAGCAACTTCGTCGCCACCGCCTAGGTACATAACAGTCAGCCCACGCTCAATCTGTAATTCGTGGACATAGTCACCGGTCTGAGCAATAAAATTGGAGAGATTGGCGACACGCTGGATGTCCTGCCAGGAACGAAACTGCCCCACCACTATAACCAGTGATAAACCGAGCATAACCGCAACTGACAGAAGCAAGGATACGAGTAGAGGTGTCCGCAATAATTTCCCCTCATCCGCCCCACACCGGCTCATTTACAATATTGGTCTAAAAAATTGCTTTATTCTGCTTCACCCCATTGAGGAGCTGATTTTTTTGGTGGTACTAACCCCACAACCAACAGGGAGCCACCCTAACAGGTATTAAACCAAAAAGATATAAATTCCTATTCGCCCCTAATCCCGTGCTTATCGTCTCCAAATTTGGTTAATTAACCGTTCGTCGAAGATTGCCAGGAATAGCCTCTAATTAAACTCGGGAATGGCGTGGCCGTGGTTGAGCGGGCCGTTGCCTTTGCCATACCCTGGAGCCGAACGAATTGCCTCAAAGACGTATTTTCGCGCCCGGCTGACCGCATCGCGCATCCCCATCCCCTGGGCCAAACTGCAAGCGATGGCTGAAGCGAGGGTGCAGCCGGTGCCATGGGTATGGGCGGTCTCAATACGCGGCCCTTCGAACACATCAATCTTGTCGTCCTCGTGAACCAGTAAATCGCGCACCCGGTCTCCGGGCAAATGGCCGCCTTTTAGCAAAATTGCCTTAGGACCGAGCGAAGAAAGCATCTGGGTCAGCCGCCCGGCATCTTCATCACTCCCCCACTCAATGCCGGAAAGCGCCGTCGCTTCGGGGATATTGGGGGTCAAAAGATCGGCCATGGGAATGATTTTCTGCATCAACGCATTAACGGCGCGCTCCTGCAACAGCGAAGCCCCGCTGGTCGCCACCATGACCGGATCGACAACCAAGGGCACGTTGACCACGTAGTCGGCAATCGCCTCATGAACGGCTTCGATCACCTCGGCGTTGTGGAGCATACCGATCTTGATGGCATCCGCGCCGATATCGCTCAACACCGATTCGATCTGTTGCTTAACGAAAGCCGGCGGCGCCTCATGGATGCCTTGAACCCCGAGAGTATTCTGCGCGGTCAATGCAGTCACCGCCGTCATAGCGTAGCCGCCAAGCGCCGTCACGGCCTTGATATCGGCCTGAATGCCCGCGCCGCCACCGGAGTCAGATCCGGCAATAATCAGCACCCGCCCTTTCATTAGCCAACGACCCGGCGAATTTCTTCCACAATGTCGCCGACCACGCCTTTAATCAGCGCGGCGTCTTCGCCCTCGGCCATGACGCGAATTAGCGGTTCGGTTCCGGATTTTCGGATCAGGATACGTCCTGTCTCACCCAAACGGCTTTCACCCGCCGCAATGGCTTGCTTGACCGAGGTTTCCTCAAGCGGAGCGCCGCCGTTGAAACGAACGTTTTCCAGAAGCTGCGGCAACGGCTCGAACACCCGACAGACTTCGCTTGCTGGGCGACCTCGCCCGACGATGACGGCCAAAACCTGCAAAGCCGCGACAAGGCCATCACCGGTTGTCGCATAGTCGTTCAAAACGATATGGCCGGACTGCTCACCACCCACGTTGTAGCCATGCTCGCGCATATACTCGACCACGTAGCGATCCCCCACCTTGGTGCGGATCAATTTTAGTCCCTGCTCGGCCAAGTGTTGTTCCAGACCGAGGTTGGACATCACGGTCGCGACGATGCCATCGCCTTTAAGCAAACCACTATTTTTCATGTGACCCGCGACGACGGCCATCAACTGATCGCCATCCAAAAGCTGGCCCTTTTCGTCGGCGATCAAAACCCGGTCAGCGTCACCATCAAGCGCAATGCCGAGGTCCGCGCCGTGAGCGACCACCTGTTCGCACATATAATCGGTCGCCGTCGAGCCGCAGCCTTTGTTGATGTTAAAGCCATCCGGCGAAATGCCGATGGGCACAACGTTGGCGCCCAATTCCCACAGCACTTCGGGGGCAACCCTATAAGCCGCCCCGTTGGCGCAATCTATGACGATCTTCAGGCCATCCAGACGAAGCCCTCTGGGGAAGGTGCTCTTGACGAACTCCGTATAGCGTCCGCCCGCATCCTCAAGCCGCCAGGCCTTTCCGAGCTTCGCCGGTTCAGCGAGCTTTTCGTTCAACCCGTTGGCCATCAACGTCTCAATCTCGGTCTCCACCGCATCGGAAAGCTTGTAGCCATCGGGGCCGAAGAGTTTGATGCCGTTATCCTGAAACGGATTGTGCGAGGCGGAAATCATGACGCCCAGATCGGCGCGCAAAGAATTGGTCAACCGCGCCACGGCCGGGGTCGGCATAGGCCCGACCAAAATGACGTCCATCCCCATGGAGATGAAGCCCGAGGTCAAGGCCGGTTCGATCATGTAGCCTGAAAGACGGGTATCCTTGCCAATAACGACCCGATGACGATGGTTGCCCCGGGTAAAATAATGCCCGGCGGCCATTCCCACTTTTAAGGCCGTTTCAGCCGTCATCGGTTCAGTGTTGGCAGTCCCCCGAATACCATCGGTGCCGAAATACTTGCGCGTCATGCGCCATTCCCCTCGCAAAATAAGGCGTTCCGTGCTGCGGTTATAGCGTCAAAAGCTGAAGAATCCACTAGCAACGCCAAAAAATCCGCCTATCACGCCTTCTCATAGGTCTCCCGATACCAGACGTAAAGACCGCTACCGACAATCAAGGTCGCTCCACCAACGGTCCAGAGGCTAGGCACATCAGCAAAGACCAGCCATCCCCAAAAAATGGCGGCCACGACCTGGACATATGTGAAGGGCGCCAGCATAGAGGCTTCTGCGGCGGCAAAGGCCTTAACCCACAGGAAGTGCCCGGAGGCCCCCGCCGCTCCCATAACGACCATCAGCAACCAATCGAATGGCTCCAAGGGTTGCCAATAAAAGGGCGCGATGAACGTCAGGGCCAGCGTTCCGACGGCGGTTGAATAGAACGTCGTGGAAGCCGGGTCGTCCTGGGAGCGAATGACCCGAGTCATCATCATATAAATTGCCAGCAGGATTGCCGTTGCCACCGGCAAAAGGGCAACCCAACCGAACAGCCCCGATCCAGGCCGGGCAATCAGCAACACACCGACAAAAGCGACGAAAACGGCGACCAGACGGCGCGGCCCTACATGCTCACCGAGGAAGACGCCGGAAAACAACGTCACGAGAACCGGCGCCATAAACTGAATGGCAGCGGCATCGCCCAACGGCATCATGGTAATCGCCACATAGAGGGTGCAGGTCGCACCGAATAACGACGCCGCCCGGAAGAATTGCAACCAAGGCCGCCGGGCCTTTAAAAAATCAATCGAACGGCGCTGTCCGGCATAGGCAACGAAGGTAATCATCGTTTGGAAGAAATAGCGCCCCCAGATCACGAAAAGCACCGGGAAACTGACGGCGAGAAACTTAGCGGTGACGTCCATCCCGGCCAGCACAACGCCCGTTACGACAATCATCAAGATGGCGAAAGCCGGAGAGGTCATAAGGCGGACCATAACGCCAGCGCCTGACGGGTTTCAGCAACGTCATGAACGCGCAGAACGTTCGCCCCCCGCTCCACACCGGCCAGAGCCAGGGCAAGCGACCCAGCCAACCGGGCTTTGGGGTCGCTTTCACCTGCGATGCGCCCAATCATGCTCTTGCGCGAAACGCCTAAAAGAATGCCGCAGCCCAGATTTTTGAAGCGCACCAAATTGCCGATCAGCGCCAGATTGTGTTCGTCAGTTTTGGCGAAACCGATCCCCGGGTCGACGGCGATCTTAGCAAGCGGAATGCCTGCTTCCCGACAAAGCGCCACCCGGTTTTCTAGATAGGCATAGACCTCCTCGACCACATCGTCGTAGGCGGGCCGGTCCTGCATGTTCCGGGGATTTCCCTTCATATGCATCAGCACCACATGAGCCCCGGTTTCCGCCACCGTATTGAGCGACTCCGCGTCATGTTCGAGCGCCGTTACGTCGTTGATGATCGTCGCCCCGGCCTTCATGGCGGCAACCATGGTCGAGGCGTTGCGGGTATCGACCGAAACGACCGCACCATCGGCGGCAAGAGCCTCAATAACCGGCAGAATGCGCCGTTGCTCTTCGGTCGGAGTGACCGGGGCAGCGCCTGGACGGGTCGATTCCCCGCCGATATCGAGACAGTGGGCTCCCTGGCCTAACAGCTTGCGTCCATGGGCGATGGCGGCTTCAGCCGTTGCATGATCGCCACCATCAGAAAAGCTATCGGGAGTCACGTTGACGATGCCCATAATCGAAACGTCGCCCCCAATGAGGAAGCCCCGCACGCTGGCGGGGCTTCCCTGGTGGTCCTTTTGACCTAAAGCCGTCACCCGAATTATCCCTCGGGCTGGGGCTTCGCACCGAAACCGCCGCTTGGCTTATCCTTGCGCGCGCCCGCCGTGGGCACGGAGGACCGCCGACCGCCATCCTTGGGTTTCTCGTCGGAAACGTCATCGTCGCGATGGATGTCTTCGCCGTTGACCAAAGCCTTCACTTCGTCACCCGACAGGGTTTCGTATTCGAGCAAGGCATCGGCGATCCGGTCCAGCGCATCGCGCTTTTCGTTCAGAATGTCGTAGGCCTGTTTCTCAGCCTTCTCGACGATGGCGCGAACCTCTTCGTCGATGATCCGAGCCGTATCGTCGGAAACGGTCTTCTGCTGCGCGACCGAATGACCGAGGAAGACCTCTTCCTGGTTGTCCGAATAGCGCAAGGGGCCGAGTTTTTCGGAGAAACCGAATTCTGTAACCATCTTGCGGGCCATGTTGGTCGCCTGCTGGATGTCATTTCCTGCGCCGGTCGTGATATTTTCGGCACCAAAGACGATCTCTTCCGCCGCCCGGCCACCGAAGGCCATGGCGATGCGGGATTCCATCTCGACACGGGACATGCCGTACCGATCCCGCTCAGGCAGCGACATGGTCACACCCAGCGCACGGCCGCGCGGAATAATCGTTACCTTATGAAGCGGGTCATGCTTGGGCACGTTGAGCGCGACCAAGGCGTGACCGGCTTCATGGAAGGCGGTCAACGTCTTCTCTTCCTCGGTCATCACCATAGAACGACGCTCGGTGCCCATCAGAACCTTGTCCTTGGCGGATTCAAATTCAGCCATGGTGACCATGCGCTTGCCCCAACGGGCAGCCAACAAGGCCGCTTCGTTGACCAGGTTGGCCAAATCCGCACCGGAGAAGCCAGGGGTGCCGCGGGCAATCACCTTGGCGTCCACGTCGGGCGCCAGAGGAACCTTGTTCATATGGACTTTGAGAATTTTCTCACGGCCGAGAATATCCGGGTTCGGCACGACGACCTGACGGTCGAAACGGCCCGGACGCAGCAGTGCGGGATCGAGCACATCGGGGCGGTTGGTCGCGGCAATGAGGATCACACCTTCATTGGCTTCAAAACCGTCCATCTCGACCAGCAACTGGTTTAGGGTCTGCTCGCGTTCGTCGTTACCGCCGCCGAGGCCTGCGCCACGATGGCGGCCCACGGCGTCGATTTCGTCGATAAAGATAATGCAAGGGGCGTTCTTCTTGCCCTGCTCGAACATGTCGCGCACCCGGCTCGCACCGACGCCGACGAACATCTCGACGAAGTCGGAACCGGAAATGGTGAAGAACGGCACGTTTGCCTCACCGGCAATCGCCCGGGCCAAAAGGGTTTTACCCGTACCCGGAGGACCGACCAGCAGGCAGCCCTTGGGAATTTTTCCGCCGAGCCGCTGGAACTTCTGCGGATCTTTGAGGAAATCGACGACTTCTTCAAGCTCCTGCTTGGCTTCATCGATGCCTGCCACGTCTTCAAAGGTCACGCGACCGTGTTTCTCGGTCAGCATCCGAGCTTTCGATTTTCCGAAGCCCATGGCCTTGCCGCTGCCGCCCTGCATCTGGCGCATGAAGAAAATCCACACCCCGATCAGCAGCAGCATGGGGAACCAGGAGATCAGCACGCCGAAAAGCGAGGGCACGCTATCGTCCGATGGCATGGCGCTGACGCGCACACCGTGTTGACGCAGGTTCTCCACCATACCCGGATCTTGCGGCGCAAAGGTCTTGAACCCTCGGCCATCCCGGTAGTGGCCCGAAATGCTTTCACCCTGAATGGTCACGTCGAGAACCTCGCCGTTTTCCACCGAAGCAACGAAATCGGAGTAAGCCAAAGCCGTCTGCGGAGACCGCGACGATGTACCCTGAAACAGGTTGAACAGGGCGAAGACGAGAAGCGCGATGATCACCCAAAGCGCCAAATTGCGGCTGAAGTTCAAAGCAGAACCCACCTATAAAAGTTATTCAAAATCGGTTTCGACCGGACGCTCCTTCAAGCGGCGCGGAAAGACCGTTGTTCTTTGGTCCTCCCTTAGCATCCGCTAGGTTAGGCTGTCTACTCACAGATAGTGAGATTTTGACGCCAAGCAAGAGATACCATCACGATAATCGCACCCCAATGCCGCAAAGCGGATGCGGCGGACGAAAACTCATCTGAAAACGTTTTATCAAGTTTTCCTCCAGGCCGCCACGCCAATAACGCAAACAAGGGACCGCCAAGAGCCCCAAATCGTCCCAAAAGGCGGGAAGCGAGCCGCGAAGAACAACGGGCAGTCCATCCAGAAGGTCTTTCGATTGATCCGCAATGGCCTTCCATCCCTCAAGTCCCAGAGGGGCAATCCGGCAATCGACCGGGGCGCTCAATAAAAAGCGCTCGTCAAAAACCGTTTCTTCCCCGGCAGCCAAGGGGTATGGGCTCGGAATGTTTCGCGACTCCCGCAGGACAATCAGTTTTTTTCGGCGCGCCATAATCCGGCACCGCCCCAGGGTTGCCGAACGGAAACCGGGCTCGGCCAGCCGCGCCCGCAGCCGCGCAAGCTTGTCGCGACCAGGCGCATAATCGCCCCCACCGACGGTTCGGAGAACGCGCCCCAAAATGGCGGCGGTATAGAGCTCGTCAAGCCCGGCAATCAGGGGATGGGGAAGCGTGACATATCCCGCCGGATGCAAAACCGCATAGTGCCCGAGAAAGCGGACGACCTCGGCGTCCATCTTTTCTCGCAACGACGCAAAATCTCCGGTTAGAGCGGAAAGCAGCCCTTCTTCCAAACCTCGCTTTTTTAGATCGACACTCAACCGGCGGACCAGCGTCCGATCATATTTCGGGTCTTGATTACTCGGGTCCTCCACCCAATCCACCCCCGCCGCCGCCAGGGTATCCTCCAAGCGCTCGCGGGAAACGGTCAGCAAGGGACGCAACAACCGGAGATGCCGCGTTTCCGTGACGGGGGCCATGGCTGAGAGCCCCGCCGGCCCACTGCCCCGCGCCATCCGCATGAGCAGCGTTTCGCCCTGGTCGTCGGCATGATGGGCCAAAAACAGGTGCAGAATTCCGTGGCGGCGACACCAATCTTCCATAAGGGCGTAACGCGCCGCCCGCGCCGCATTCTGGATAGCTGATTTCGGTTTCTCCCCTTGCCAGCGGAGAACTTGGCATTCAAGCCCCTGCCCTTTTGCCCATTCTGCGACGAATTGCGCCTCGTCATGGGACTCGGCCCTTAAGCCGTGATCCACGGTCAACAGCACCGCCCGTCCGCCAATGCTCTTAACCCATCGATCAACGAGGAAGGCTAAAGCCATACTATCTCGCCCGCCTGAAACGGCAACGGCGACAACCGGTTCGACCTCAAACGAACCGAGGGGCCCGATCAGCCCCTCGAAGTCCTTTTCCGATACCGGGTTCGACATAACCGGAACCTAGCAACCGTTTCTCTTGCGCTCGCGCTCGGCCACCTTTTTCACGTTGGTCGCAGCGTTGGGATATTCCTTCAACAGCTTGCCAAAGGTCGCACAGGCTTCGCGTTTCTTCTCGAGGTTGGCCAGGGCCATGCCGAGCTTGAGCAGACCGTCCGGCGCTTTGGCGCCCTTGGGATCGCTCTGATAGTTGGTCAGGAAGGTCTCAGCCGCCTGAAGAAAATCGCCGCGCACGTAATAGGTCTCGCCCAGCCAATAGCGCGCGTTGGCCGCCAGCGGGTCTTTCGGATGATCGGCGAGGAACGTCTTTAAAGCCGCCTCGGCCCGGTCGAAATCGCCGGTAATCAATAGTTTGCGTGCTTGATTGTACTGCTCCCGCGGGGTCGCCGGTTTGGTGGGCTCTACGGAAGCCTGTTGGGCGCTCGGCTGCTGTTTCAGCGGTTGGCTGGAAACCTTGGCCTCGGCAGGCTTTGTCTCCTCACTGGTTTGGGATGCACTGCCCTGAACGGCGGCTAGGTCCTTTTCACTGATCGAGCCGAGCGTGCCGGGCTGGGGGGCCGTTCCGCCCTCGACCGGCGCTGCGGTGACGGAAGCGGCCTTGGGCACGCTGGCGACCCGGGGCGCTCCACCCGCAGGCTTACCGCCCTCAAGCGAACCGAGGCGGAACTCGATATCGGCCATCACCTGATCGAGACGCCGGGTGACCTGATCGATTTTGAATGAGACGGTCTCCAGCGAGCCCGTCATGGCTCTCAACTGCTCTTCCAATTCGGTGATGCGCACGCCCATGCGGGCCGCCGAAGCGCCGCCAACGTCACCCACAGCTGCGGCAGCCGGTGGTTGCTCGCCCTTGAAAACCGAACGGCTTAAAACCTTGATGTCCTTTTCCAGGCGCTGCAATCGATCGAGGAGCGGTTGCAGGTCTGCGTCCTGAGCCAGAGCTGGAGCGGTTCCCAGGAGAAAAACCGTCAAAAGAACGAATATGCTTCGCATCAATTTTCCCATTTCAATCATCGTCAGTGCGGGTGGTTGGCGTCTCTATAAACCATACCGCTTAACATTCGGCAAAAATAAGGCGCGCGCCTCAAAAAGAGACGCGCGCCCTTATTCGCAATTCCGCGTTAAGGGTCGGCTTAGCTGCCGGCACCCATCAAAACGGTCACGCCGCGGCGGTTCTGAGACCAGGCCGCTTCGTTGTGGCCGAGAGCGGCGGGGCGCTCTTTGCCGTAGGAAATGGTCTTGATGCGGTTGGCGGAAACGCCAAGCGCGACCAGATAGTCTTTAACCGAATTGGCGCGGCGGTCGCCGAGCGCCAAGTTGTATTCGCGGGTGCCGCGTTCGTCGCAATGACCTTCGACGAGGATTTTGGCGCCGCTGTACTTTTTCAGCCAAGCAGCCTGAGCCTGAAGAGTTTTTTGAGCACCCGAGCTCAGGTTGAATTTGTCGAAATCGAAGAAAACGCGATCGCCGACGTTGACGACCAGATCTTCCTGGCTTCCGGCTGCGGGGCCAATGGCGCTGGCAGTTTGTCCGGATCCACCGGCGCCAGCAGTATCTTGCTGAGCGGTTCCACAAGCGGTTAGAAGAGCCGCCGCTGCGACCAGGCTTACGATTTTAAGGCGCATATTCTGTATCTCCCCCATAAACGGAGTCTTTGAAATTCACATCAACAGCTTCTTCAACGGACGCTAAACCCCAGGGCAACGACCGATCAGAACACCAACTAGCTTAGAGACTAATAGACCAACACGCCGGTGTTAAGCTAAATTTCTCAAGGATTTGACTATAGTCCGCTCCTAGACCTGAATCAAGTTGTGGAATAAGAAGCTTTTTACACTGCGGATAACACAAAACGGTTCAACCTAAAGGCGATCGACTTTGAAGCTGTAAACAGCCGACTTTAGGGTGACAGTTTACTTTTTGCTTTTCGTCCTCCTAGATTCCATTTGAAAGCGCACCACTTGGGTTTTTTCGGACCTCGTTTGGCGTTCTGAAGTTGAGGCATTTTCGGGGTCTATTATTGATGGCGCTTACGGCCCTGGCAAGGGCGTGATCTGATGC